>OGOA01001416.1_pt1 | contig 11692 bp, 10 predicted proteins | sample 1573621 | NCBI WGS metagenome assembly OGOA01 (sample SAMEA2581917, study PRJEB24529) | metagenome | biome: Human gut stool | place: China | collected 2011
ATGATCTTGCCCTCGCTCTTCTTCACCTCGTTCAGCACGCTCTTCAGACGCTCCTCGAACTCGCCGCGGTACTTTGCACCGGCCACCAGAGCGCCCATGTCCAGACTGAACACGATGCGGTCCTTCAGGTTTTCGGGCACATCGCCGCGCACGATACGCTGTGCAAGACCCTCTGCAATGGCGGTCTTGCCAACGCCGGGCTCACCGATCAGGCAGGGGTTGTTCTTGGTCTTACGGGACAGGATGCGGATCACGTTGCGGATCTCCTGATCACGGCCGATGACGGGGTCCAGCTTCTGCTTGCGGGCAAGGTCTACCAGATCCTGACCATACTTCTGCAGGGCGTTGTAGGTCTCCTCGGGATTGTCGTTGGTCACACGCTGGTTGCCGCGCACAGCCGTCAGTTGCTGCAGGAACTTATCTTTCGTGATGCTGAACGCACGGAACAACTCGGTGGTGTTCTGGGTCTGCTCATCCAGCAGACCCAGGAACACATGCTCCACGCTGATATAGTCGTCCTTCATGGCCTTGGCTTCTCGGGCGGCGGCGCTGAGCACCTTATCGGCAGCCTGCGAGATATAGACCTTGTCGGGGTCACGGCCGGAGCCGGAGACCCGGGGCAAAGCCGAAAGCTTTTCGGCCACGGCGGCAGCAAAACTGCCGGGGTCAACATTCAGCTTCTGCAGCAGCTGCGGGATCAGGCCCTGCTCCTGCGAAGCAAGGGCGTGCAGCAGATGTTCAGGTTCCAATTGATTGTGCTGGTACTCCACAGCCAGTTGTTGCGCTGCCTGCAGAGCCTCCAGCGTTTTCTGTGTATATTGATTGGTATTCATAAAGTCAAGCCTCCATTCATACCGGAAGGTTTATTTTAGCGGACACGATAGTCGTTTGCTAAAAGCCCGGTGCAGAGATGCTGCCGAACGGGAAGCAGCGGCTATTCTTCAGTTGTTTCACGGTTTCAAGCACCTCCTGCCGAACTGGTTTTACTTGTTTTAGCACTCTATCTGTTCGACTGCTAAAACTATACTCCTGTTTTCCCACTTTGTCAATAGGGTTCATAAAAAGTTTGCAAATCATAATTTTTTCAACAAAAAAAGCACCACACAGCTTTTCAGCCGTGCAGTGCATCCTTGCAATTTGTCGAATGATATGATACTCTATACTTGCTGCTTCTGTAAGCAGCAAGGCACTGCATACAACGGCAGGCGGTTCAGCCCTCGCTTCCGAAAGGAGGTGAGAGTCATGCCTATTACTTTTACATTCCATCTGCTTGGGCTTACGTTCACGCTTCGGATTTCTAAAGGTAAAAGATGAACCGCCACCCTGGCCGGTGACGGTTCGTTTTAGAACTATAACCCAAAAGGGCTGACCGCTTGTCGCAGTGCCTTTTCTATTTGTAGTATAGTTACTTTTTATAAATTTGTCAAGGCTTTACGTTCAGCCCTGCTTTTTCCAGCGGCGCATCACGCCCATGCCCAGCGCATAGGGGCCGGTGTGCACGGCAATGGTGCAGCCGATCTGCAACAGGCCCACTTCGCACTGTGCGCCGGGGTACTTTGCACGCAGGGCCGCGCGGGTCTGCATCCACAGGCGCTTGCCTTCCTCTTCGTCGTAGCCGTAGCCTACGGTGATGCGGTAGTCGTCCGGGGTGCCGCCGTGGGCATCCAGATAGTTCATCAGCTGTTCCAGCGCTTTTTCAAAGCTCTTCTGTCGGCCGCGTGCCACACCGCCGGAGAAGATCTCGCCATCCTTGAACAGGATCATCGGCTTGATGCCCAGCATGTTGGCTGCACGGCCCGTTACCTTGCCAATGCGGCCGCCCTTGATGAGATAGTCCAGATTGCCTACCGTGAAGAAGATCTGGTTGGTAGCTTTCTCTGCTTCCAGCCATGTCACAGTCTCGTCCAGCGTGCAGCCTGCGTCCCGCATGGCCACGGCGTTTTCCACCATGGTGGACTCGGTAACGGTAGCCGCCGCGCTGTCAATGACCTCAATGCGGGCATCGGGGAAATCTTCCAGCACCAGATCCCGGGCATTGCGGGCGCTACCCACACAGCCGCTCATCTTGCTGGTGAACACCAGACACAGCACATCCCGGCCAGCAGCAGCATGGGCACGGAATGCCTGCTCAAAGTCCTCAATGGAAGCAAGGCTGGTTTTGGGGTAGGCCGAAGGGTTGTCCACCATGAACTGGTAGAAGTCCCGCACGGCGATCTCCTTGCCTTCTTTGCGGTAGTGCTCGCCGTCCAGCGAGACATAGAAGGGCACGACCTCGATTTGGAGCTGTTTGGCAGTGTCCAGCGTCAGGTCGCATGCGCTGTCGGTAATGATATCAAACATCTGTGACGCTTCCTTTTCTGAATCATTCAGGAGCTTTGCAGGGGATCATACGTGGTGGATATAAGCCTCACGCTCGGCACCCACAGAGATGTAGGTGATCTTGCAGCCGACAGCCTTTTCCAGATATTCCACGTAATCGCGTGCTTCCTTGGGCAGGTCTTCCCACTTGCGGGCTGCGGTGATATCGCAGTGCCAGCCGGGCAGGTACTCCACCACGGGCTGTGCGGTGTCCAGAGCTTCGCCCATGGGGAAGCGGGTGGTGGTGCTGCCATCGGTCAGCTTGTAGGCAGTGACCATGGGGATCTTTTCCATGTAGTCCAGCACGTCCAGCAGGGTCAGAGCAACTTCATCGCAGCCCTGGCAGAACACGCCGTAGCGGCTTGCCACCAGATCGATGGGGCCAACGCGGCGGGGACGGCCGGTGGCTGCACCGTACTCGTGGCCAGCCTCACGCAGGTCGTGCTTTTCCTCTTCGGTCATAGCCAGCTCGGCAGTGAAGGGGCCGTCACCCACGCAGGAGGAGTAAGCCTTCATCACGCCGATGGAGTTGTGCAGCTTGTGGCCCGGGATGCCTGCGCCGATGGGAGCGTAAGCACCGATGACGTTGGAAGAGGTGGTATAGGGGTAAATGCCGAAATCGATGTCGCGCAGAGCGCCCAGCTGAGCCTCGAACAGGACCTTCTTGCCTGCAGCGTCTGCATCGGCCAGATACTGGCCCACATCGCAGATGTAATCCTTGAAGATGGCGGCATACTTTTCGAGCCATGCCCACATCTCATCCACGCTGATGGGAGCTGCGTTGTAGCTGCCCTCCATGACCAGATTCTTGGAATCTACCATGGTGACCAGGCGCTTCTTCACAGCGTCGTCCAGATGCAGCAGGTCGCCCATGCGCAGGGTCTTCTTCATGTACTTGTCGCCGTAAGCGTAGGCGATGCCGCGCTTGGTGGAACCGAACTGTGCGCCGGTCTTGGCCAGACGGGCCTCTTCCAGGCCGTCCTCTGCCACATGATAGGGCATGGTGATGGTTGCACGGTCGGAGATCTTCAGGTTGGCGGGGGTGATCTCAATGCCCTGCTCGCGCAGCTTGTTGATCTCGCCGTCCAGATGATGCGGGTCGATGACCATACCGTTGCCCATGACGCAGACGACGTTCGGGCGCAGGATGCCGGAGGGCAGCAGGTTCAGCACGAACTTGCCGCGCTCGTTCTTGACCGTGTGACCGGCGTTGTTGCCGCCCTGATAACGTGCAACGATGTCATACTCCTGGCTGATGAGGTCGACCATGCGGCCCTTGCCTTCATCGCCCCAGTTGATACCCGTAATTGCAGTAAGCATAATAAATGACCTCTTTATCCTTTTTTCAAAAGACAGCCTTTTCCGTGCACCTTGCCCGGGATACGCCACCTTGGGAAAGCACATCAGCAGGCATACACAAAGCACATACCAATGCAAGTATAGTATAGCACAGATCGCCGTGCAAAAAAAGAGGAAAACACAGCTTTTGGCTGCGTTTTCCTCCAAAAAAGTGTGCGCAAAATTGTGCGTTCAGCTGCGGGGGTTCTCAAGGTCGGCACGGCGGGTCACCTTGTGGATGGTGCCGTCCGGCTCCTGAATGGAGGTGTTGGCCAGCTGCGCGCGCAGGCTGGCCTTCATGTCGTCGATGTATTCGCGGCGCAGGGCCTGCTGCTCTGCCTTTTCGGCCTCGGTCAGTCCGGTGGTCTTGCTCTTTTTTGCCAGCTCGTTGATGCGGGCGATCTTTTCCTGTGTCATGGTGCCTCCTGTATTTTCAAGCGGAATATGTTATAATAAGAAAGCAAACCCTCTCAGTCATTGCTGTGCAATGCCAGCTCCCCCGAAAGGGCGAGCTTTTTAAGGAATTTTCTCAATCAGTATAGCAAAGGATGATAAAAATGGCAACTCAATTGAATTTTGCACAGCAGATGGATGCCGTGCTCAAAACGCTGGACGGCACCCGGCCGCGCCTTTTGCTCCACGCCTGCTGCGGCCCCTGCTCCAGCGCAGTGCTGGAACAGCTGTGCCAGTATTTTGAGATCACAGTGCTTTACTATAACCCCAACACATGGCCTGCAGAGGAATACCACCGCCGCGGTGAGGAACTGAAGAAGTTCGTGGCAGCAGCCCATCCTCTGGGCGTGACCGTGGTGGAGGACCACTACGACCCGCAGGAGTTCTACTCTGCTGTCACCGGCCTTGAAAACGAGCCGGAGCGGGGCAGCCGGTGCACGATCTGCTACCGGCTGCGGATGCGCCGGGCGGCGCAATACGCCAGTGAGAACGGCTTCGACTGGTTCACCACCACACTGTCCATCAGCCCGCATAAAGATGCCAAGCGCATCAATGCCATCGGGCAGGAGCTGGAAGCCGAGTTCGGCGTAAAGCATCTGCCTTCGGACTTCAAAAAGCACAACGGCTATCTGCGCAGCCTGCAGCTTTCGGAGGAATACGGCCTGTACCGGCAGGATTACTGCGGGTGCGAGTTCAGCGCGAAGGCAAGAGGCATTGAGAAATAACCCTCTCAGTCATTGCTGCGCAATGCCAGCTCCCCCGAGAGGGGAGCTTTTTCTACTTCCCAACGGTTATTTTCTTTACTGAAAAGAGAATACCAAACGGTTTTAGCACATAAAGCTCCCCCCTTCGGGGGAGCTGGCGCGATAGCGCCTGAGAGGGTTTATTCTTCCGGCAGCTTTGCCACCAGCAGGGTGAACACGATCAGGCCCACGCAGGGCACGATGTTGGAAGCCATACCAGCGGCAAGGCCAGCCTTTTCGGCTACGATGCCAATGATCCACGGCATGAGGATGGCACCGCTGGATGCCACCGGCAGCATGATGCCCATGCTGGTCACGCTGGTCATGCGGCCCGCGCTGGCCACAGCGGTGGGGTTCAGGCCCGCCATGGAGAACGCAAAGGCAAACAGCAGCACGATGGCCATGCCCTGTGTGTGGGCCATGACCAGCAGCACATAAAAGATCGTACACAGCACGCTCATGCCCACCATGGCCTTGCGCGGGCTCTTGAACGGGAACACGAATGCGATCAGCAGACGGGCCACCAGCGTGGCACCCCACATGACCGTGACGGTGTAGGCCGCCAGTGTGCCCGCAATGATGCCGCTGCCCTTGAAGTAAGTGACCATCCAGCCGTTGACGCTCTGCTCTGCAGCGTTCTGGAAGAACAAAAGGCCGGTCAGCATCCAGAACCGTGCCGAACGCAGAAAGCTCCAGTCAATGGCCTGCTTTTCCTTGGCATTCTTGGCCTTGCCGCCGCCCAGCGGGGTAAAGGCATATATCAGCCACAGCACAAGTCCCAGTGCCGCCAGCAGGAACACCGCCAGCTCAGTGCTCACCTTCGCCGCTGCCGCAATGAGGAAGGGGCACAGCAGCGCACCGCAGGCGTAGCAGCTGTGCATCAGGTTCATGCCGCGGGTGCGGTCGGCAGAGTGATCGCTGACCAGAATGGTGCAGGTGTTGATAACACTGCCCTTGGCAATGCCCACCACAAAGAAAGCCACTGCCAGCAGGATCTCTACACCGGTCAGGCCCATGATGCCGTAGCCCACCGCATAGCCGATGGTGAGCAGCAGCACACTGGGCTTCATGCCCAGTACACTGGGCAGCATACCGATGAGCAGGCCTGCCAGCAGATTACCCACACTCATAAGTGAGAGCAGGGTGCCGGTCATGCCGTAGGCAAAGCCGTAGCGCTCCTGCAGCAGGCTGACCACCACGCCAGCGCTGATGGCGCAGATGCCGCTGAAGAAGAAGGTAAGAAAGCCTGTATTCCGCAGGCGTGCAGACTGTTGTTCCATAATCGTCCTCTTTCTGTGAAAATATCCTCCTTCTATTTAACCATAATTCCGCATCATTGCAACCGGATTTTCTTACAAAAAGTTGCAAAAAGCCCGCCGGGGCACGGACAATTTAAAATGCCCTCCGCTTGCGCTCTGGGCATCTTCAGCGGAAAAATCATTTTTAATTTCGCGTTTGGAGCGACCGCATTTGCACAGCAATGAAAGCCCCAGTGGGGCTTTCAAGCGGCAGAGCGGTCTGCGTAAGCAGATGGAGGGGCGTTGCCCCGACAAGCTCTGCGGAGCGCTCCAAACGCTTTTTTCACGAGAGGGGCTGTGACGGGAAAATGCATCTCATCTCTGCGACCTTTCTTGTGAAAATGGTAGAACGGAACGCCCGCAGGCGTTCCGTTCTACCGAAATCTAGAAGAATATTTCCTTGAATTATGCCCAGAGCAACGCGGAGGGCATTTCCAATCATTTTCTATGCAAAAAGCCCGCCGGACATCGCTGCACGGCGGGCTTTGGTTTACAGTTTACTCTGCCTTGGTCTCGGGCTTTGCCTCAGCCTTGGCTTCCGGCTTTGCTGCGGGGGCAGCAGCGGGAGCGGCAGGCTTCACCACGGGCTTCGGGGGATTGGGGTCATCCTTCAGCGGGAAGAGGATGATGTGCTTGGGGCACTTCTGGGCACACATGCCGCAGCCCTTGCACTTGTCATAGTCGATGCGGGCCACGCCGTCCACCACGTGGATAGCGTCGAACTTACAGGTGCGCTCGCACATACCGCAGGCAATGCAGGAGGTGGTGCAGGCCTTCATGGCCACAGGACCCTTGTCCTTGTTGGAGCACATGACCACCGGCTTGCGCGGGCCGCCCACGTCGATCATGATGACCTGCTTGGGGCAGATGTTTGCGCAGGCACCGCAGCCGGTGCACTTGTCCTTGTCCACCTTGGCAACGCCGTCCACAATGTGGATGGCATCGAACTTACACACCTTGGTGCAGTCGCCCAGACCAACGCAGGCAAAGGAGCAGGTCTTGGGGCCGCCGTACAGGGCTGCAGCGGCTGCACAGGTCTGGATGCCCTTGTAATCATAAGCAGGCTTGCAGTGCTCGGAATTGCCCTGACACTGGACAACCGCCTTCTTTTCCACAGCGCTGGCCGTGCCGCCCATGATCTTGGCAATGGCAGCGGCAGCCTTGGGGCCGCCGGGTGCGCACTTGTCGCAGGGCACGCCGTCCATGACCACAGCCTTTGCGTAGTCCGCACAGCCTGCGTAGCCGCAGCCGCCGCAGTTTGCACCGGCAAGGCAGTTGGTAACTTCTTCAATGCGGGGGTCTTCCTCCACCGCCATGAACTTGGACGCTGCGACCAGAACGATCGCGCCGACTGCGCCCACGATGGTACACAGGATAACAGCAGATACAATATTCATAATCCTGTTCCTCCCTTACAGCGTGACATTGAACAGGTTTTCGACGATGCCGCCGAAGCCCATGAAGGACAGGCTGGTGATTGCTGCTGCGATCAGGGTGATGGGCAGGCCCTTGAAGGGTGCCGGGGGATCGCAGGCTTCCACGCGCTTGCGCACGCCGCTGAACATGACCATGGCCAGCATGAAGCCGCAGCCTGCGCCGATGGCACAGACCAGAGCCTCAATGTAAGCAACACCGAAGCCCAGAGCAGCCACATCTGCGCCGTAGTCGCCCACGACCAGAATGGTGACAGCCAGAACACAGCAGTTGGTGGTGATCAGGGGCAGGTAAACGCCCAGAGAGTTATACAGTGCAACCACGTACTTCTTGAGGAAGATCTCGATGAACTGCACCAGCACGGCGATGACCAGAATGAACACGATGGTCTGCAGATAGCCCAGCTCAGCCGGATCCAGAACGAAGATCTGGATGGGGAAGGTCACGGCCGTAGCCATGAACATAACGAAGATAACAGCGCCGGACATACCAACGGAGGAGTCCAGCTTTTTGGAAACGCCCAGGAACGGGCAGATACCATAGAACTTCACCAGCACGTAGTTGTTGACAAGGATCATGCTGAAGAAGATAGCAGCGAGTTTGACGAGCATCTTATTCCGCCTCCTTCTTCAGGTTGTCAATGTCACAGCAGCTCTTGCGCTCGATGCGGGCGTCCAGCTTGCCTTCCAGCCACACACAGCCGGCCATCAGCAGGCCGAAGCAGAAGAATGCGCCGGGAGCCTGGGTCATGATGCCGATCTTGGCAACGCTGTCCGGCAGGATCTTGAAGCCCAGCCAGGTGCCGCTGCCCAGGATCTCACGGATGGTAGCCATCAGCACGACCGTCAGGGTGTAGCCGATGCCCATGCCGATGCCGTCCAGTGCACTGTCCACCACGCTGTTCTTGCAGGCGAACATCTCGGCACGGCCCAGAATGATGCAGTTGACAACGATCAGGGGCAGGAACACGCCCAGAGCGTTGTACAGGCTTTCCATGTAAGCCTGCATGAACATCTGAACGATGGTCACGAAGCTTGCGATAATGACGATGTAGCAGGGCAGATGCACCTTGCCGGGGATCACCTTGCGCAGCAGGGAGATCATGATATTGGAGCACACCAGCACGAAGGTGAAGGCGGCACCCATGCCCAGAGCGCTGGAAACTGCAGTGGTAACTGCCAGAATGGAGCAGGTACCCAGAACCAGACGCAGAACGGGGTTTTCTTTGATAATGCCGTTGGTAAGGATGCTTACCTTGGACTTATTTTCTTGTGCCATTTCTTACCAACCTCCTTTACGCCAGCTCGTTGTAGCAGTTGACACAGTCATTGATGGCAGCAAACAGAGCGGTGGACGAAATGGTTGCGCCGCTGTAGGCATCGTAATCCTGATTCATCACAATGTTCTGGGTGCCGTCCATGCCGTCGAACTGCGCCAGGAAGTCGTCACTGCTCACGTTGGAGCCGATGCCCTTGGTCTGGGTGGAAGCGTCTACCCAGATGCCGGTCTCGGCACCATTGGCATCAAAGCCCATGATAACGGTCAGGATACCGCCGTCAAAGCCCTTTTCCTCGGCCTTGATCGCAGTGCTGCCGTCCGGAGCCTTGACCACGCCGGTGATGCCGGCGGTGGTGTAATCGGTCACTTCTTCCAGCTCGCTGGCATCCGAAACGGAGGGCAGCACGCCGACATAAGCGGCCAGAGTGGTGCGCTTGGTGTTCTCGGCAATGACCGGGGCGGTCATGCCGTTCACCAGTGCCAGCAGCAGGCTGGCGATCAGGGAGATAACGCTCAGCACAACAATGGGCTTGATGGTGCTCTCCCAGTTGGAAGACTTACTCATTTGCCAGCACCCTCCTTTGCTTTCTTTGCAGGCTTGATGTAGCCATACGGGGTCTGACGGGTCAGATCGTTGATGTAGGGAACCCACAGGTTCATGAACAGCAGTGCGAAGGACACGCCCTCGGTGTAGCTGCCCCAGTAACGGATGGCAAAGGTCACGATGCCCAGTGCCACACCGTACACCAGTTTGCCCTTCAGGGTGAAGGGGCTGGTGACGTAGTCGGTGGCCATGAACACGGCACCAAACAGCAGGCCGCCGCTCAGCACGGCTGCCAGCGCAGCGTGCAGATCGCGGGTAGCGATCAGGTAGAACACGAACATGCTGCCCACATAAGAAGCAGGGATGGCGATGCTGATGGTCTTGGTGGCCACCAGGTAAATCAGGCCCAGCACGATGGCCAGAGCGCAGGTCTCACCCAGCACACCGCCATGGATGCCCATGAACAGATCCAGCAGGCTCAGCTTGGACTTGTCGGCCACAGCCAGCGGGGTAGCGCTGGACAGCTGGTCCACCGCTGCATCCGGGAACACCCACTTGTTCATGGAACCGGCAAAGCTGATGAACAGCACGATACGGCCCACCAGAGCGGGGTTGGCAAAGTTCATGCCGATGCCGCCGAACAGCTGCTTGACGATGACGATGGCCACCAGATCGCCGATGATCAGCTGGCCGATGGGCATGCCCACGGGCACGTTCATGGCCAGAATGATGCCGGTGACGACGGCGGACAGGTCGCTGATGGGGTTGGGCTTCTTGAGCAGCTTGCAGTACAGCCACTCAAAGGCCACGCAGGCCACCACGGACACAGCTGTTACCAGCAGTGCACGCATACCAAAAATGATGGCAGAGGCCACCACGCAGGGGCACAGGGCGACGATCACGTTGGCCATCAGGCTCTGGGTGGTCTCTTCGCTGCGCACATGCGGGGAAGCCGAAACAATAAGCTTCGTATCCATTACTTATTGCCTCCTTTTTTGATTTCACCAAGGTAGAACGCCTTTGCCAGACTCATCATCTGGGTAACAGGGCGCTTTGCCGGGCAGACGAACGAGCAGCTGCCGCAGTTGAAGCAGTAGTCTGCATGCAGCTTGCCCAGCTCCTGCACATCGCGTGCAGCGTATGCCTGATTGACCTCCACAGGCTCCAGACCCATGGGGCAGTACTCCACGCAGCGGCCGCAGCGGATGCAGGGATTCACCGGTGCAGGCTCTGCAGCGGCCTTGCTCAGGAAGATCAGGCCGGAGGTGGTCTTGGTGGTGGGGTAGCTCAGGTTCTCCACAGCGGGGCCCATCATGGCACCGCCGGCAACCACTTTGCCCAGCTCGCCCTTGACACCCGCAAAATCAATGATGTCCTGATAGGCAGTGCCCACGGGGACAACGATGTTCTGGGGCTTTGCGCAGGCGTCGCCGTCCACGGTGATGGTACGCTCCACCACCGGCATGCCGGTGGCCAGATACTTGCCCAGGGTGGACACACTGGTCACGTTCATCACGATGGCGCCGGCGTCGGCGGGCAGACCGCCGTGGGGCACTTCGCGGCCCAAGCACTTTTCAATGAGGATCAGCTCTGCGCCGGTGCCGTAGACACTGGGCAGGGGCTTGACCTCAATGGTGCTGTCGCCATTAGTCTTTTTGCACAGCAGGTCAATGCACTCCGGCTTGTTGTTCTCAATGCCGATGATGCACTTCGGGATGCCGGTGTACTGCAGCACGGCCTTGATGCCGCGGATGATATCATCGCTGCAGTTCAGCATTTCCTGCGTGTCGCTGGTCAGCCACACTTCGCACTCGGAAGCGTTGATCAGCAGGGTATCCACCTGCTGCTTGGGCTGCAGCTTGACGTCGGTCGGGAAGCCTGCGCCGCCCAGACCCACCAGGCCGCACTCGCGCACGGCTGCCATAAAGCTGGCCTTATCGGTCACCACCGGCGGCTGGACGGCCGGGTCAACGGTCTGCTTGCCATCGGTCTTGATGACCACAGAATCACAGGTGCGGCCATTGGACAGACGGAAAGGCTCCACCGCGGCCACGGTGCCGGAAACACTGGAGTGGATGTTGGCAGAAACAAAGCCGCCCGCCTCACCGATCTTGGTGCCGACGAACACTTCATCGCCCTTTTTGACCAGAGCCTTGGCGGGTGCGCCAATGTGCTGGCTCATCAGGATGCGTACCTGCGCGGGCAGAGGCATCGGAACAGGTTTGCTTGCAGCAGTTGCTTTGTCA
>OGOA01001425.1_pt1 | contig 11627 bp, 10 predicted proteins | sample 1573621 | NCBI WGS metagenome assembly OGOA01 (sample SAMEA2581917, study PRJEB24529) | metagenome | biome: Human gut stool | place: China | collected 2011
GGCCTGGAGAAGCGTGCTGACGACTTCGCTGCTGAAGTTGCAAGCATGGTGAAGTAATTTAACTTCCAAAGTTGAATTGGGAGCTGCAGTACCCGTAACAGGGCACTGCGGCTCCTTTTTGTTTGTGTTTGCCGGGCGGATGTGCTATCATAGAGAAAAGAACCCTCTCAGGCAAATCCTTATGGGTTTGCCAGCTCTCCCGAAGGGCGAGCTTTTAGGCGAGAAGGGAAAGTTTCCGGCATAACGAAAAAAGCTCCCCATCTCGGGGGAGCTGCTGAGCGGAGCGAAGCTGAGAGGGTTCAAAACGGAGAACCCTCTCAGGCATTTTTGTGCTGGGGTTATGACTAAGGAGAAATCTCTCTATGAAAAAACAAACCATGACTCTTGCGGGCATCCCTGCCATTCTGTACGGCAGCCGGAGCCGGAATGTTTACCTCTATCTCCACGGCAAGAACGGCTGCAAGGAAGAAGCAGAACGTTTTGCAGCTACAGCCTGTGAAGCGGGCTGGCAGGTGCTGGCCATCGACCTGCCCGGGCATGGCGCACGGAAAAACAGCCCGGAGCGGCTTCTGCCGTGGGTGGCTGTGCCGGAGATAGAAGCCGTATACGCCCGCATAAAGCCGGTGTGGGCGCATATCCGGCTGTATGGCGTGAGCATCGGCGCGTGGCTTGCCATGCAGGCGCTGCAGGGAGACGCGCCGGAACAGGCCCTGCTGGTCTCTCCGGTGGTAGATATGGAAGCTCTCATCACGAATATGATGCAATATGCCCATGTGACCGAGGAACAGCTGCAGCGGGCAGGGGAGATCCCCACGGATCTTGGGGAGACCCTCTCATGGCCGTATCTGTGCTGGGTGCGGGAACATCCGCTGCACTGGCATGGCCGCACGCAGGTGCTGTACGGTGACAGGGATGCCCTGACCAGCCGCACCATGATCGAGCGCTTCCGTCAGGAAAGCGGGGCGCATCTGACGATCATGGAAGGCGGGGAGCACTGGTTCCACACCCCGGTGCAGATGGCGGTCCTTCAAACGTGGGAAGAAGCAAACCTTTGATTCTTGTGCTTTGCAACTGGGCAGAAGATTTAGAATGGCCTCCGCTTCGCTCTGGCCATTTCCAGCGGAAGTATTATTTTTATATTTGCAAACCAGCAAAGCCTGCGGGCTTTGCTGGTTTGCTTTTTCACGGGAAAGGTCGTGACCGTACACTGCATTTTTTGTGGTGACTATGCATTTTATCTTTGGGACTCTTTCTGTGAAAAAATGGTTTGGAAACGACCGCAGTCGTTTCCAAACCACAATATCAAATAAATTTTCCTCTGCTTATGGCCAGAGCGCACGCGGAGGCCATTTCAAATCATAGAAGCTTACAGCAACAAAAACTGCCGCTGACGGTTTTTACGCCGTCAGCGGCAGTTTGCATTTACAGATTCAGTTCAGCAGGATCTGAAACTCAGACCTTTGCTTCGCTGTTCTGCTCAGCATTCTTATAGGCCTTGAAGGAGTGGAACACGATGTTCAGGCCCAGAACGATCAGCAGCACGGCCAGGATCAGCTGCAGGCCGTTTGCAATGAACACAGCACCCCAAGTGGTCTCGCCAGCGGGGATGGTGACAGCAGCGGCATTGCTGATGGCCTTGACCATAGCGATCAGGCGCTGCACCAGAGCGGTGAAGGTGACGCACAGCATGATGATCAGCGGAGGGAAGATCATCTTGTTGCTGCGGCCGGTGACCTTCAGGAACACGCACAGGGTGGCCAGAACCAGAGCGCTCAGCAGCTGGTTTGCAGAACCAAACAGGGGCCAGATGTTGGCGTAGCCGATCTTGGTCAGCAGGAAGCCGAAAGCCAGAGTCAGGAAGGTGGAGAAGTACACGTTGCACAGCAGCTTGCGCCAGCCCTCAGCATGCTCCATGTCGTCCACGCTGAACAGCTCCTGGAAGCTCATGCGGCCGATACGGGCCACAGCATCCAGACTGGTCAGAGCCAGTGCGGAAACGCACATGGTCATAAACACAGAGGCAAAGTGCTGGTCCAGGCCGAAGCCCACGAAGAAGCTGGCAACGCCGCGGCTGAAGATCTGGAACGGAGTGCCGTCTGCGGGGGTGCCGTCTGCAGCAGCAGAAGCACCGGCAACACACAGGGCGATGACAGCCAGCAGGCTTTCCAGCACCATGGCACCATAGCCGACCTTCAGCATATCCTTCTCATTGGTAACGGTCTTGGAGGAAGTGCCGGAAGACACCAGACTGTGGAAACCGGAAACAGCGCCGCAGGCAACGGTAACGAACAGGATGGGGAACATGGTGCCCAGCTTGGCGTTGGTAAAGCCGGTGAACACCGGCAGGTTCATGACGGGGTGGTTGACGATCAGGCCCAGAACAGCGCCCACGATCATGGCCACGAACATAAAGGTGGTCATGTGGTCACGGGGCTGCTTCAGCAGCCACATGGGCAGGACAGCGGCAAAGAAGATGTACACAAAGGTGATGTAGCTCCATGCAGCCTTGCCCAGAATGATGGGGAAGTTTGCACCCACCACAAAGGACAGCACGATGAATACGATGCTGATCACATTTTCTTTCCAGCCGGTGAAGTGCAGGTTCTTCTGCAGCAGGCCAAAGATCACGGCGAACACCATGAACATGATGGAGACCATGCCGGCAGCACCGTTGGTCTGGGCAGCCTCCACCAGAGCACCGTCAGCACCGTAGGCATTGAAGGTGCCGGCCACCATGTCGGCAAAGGCGGCAATGACGATGCCGCAGAACAGCCAGCAGAACAGCAGGAACAGCTTGCGGCCGGTCTTGCCGATGTACTTTTCGATCAGCATGCCCATGCTCTTGCCGTCGTTCTTAACGGAAGCATACAGAGCGCCGAAGTCGGTGACAGCACCGAAGAAGATGCCGCCCAGCAGCACCCACAGCAGCACCGGCAGCCAGCCGAACGCAGCGGCCTGGATCGCACCGGTAACAGGGCCTGCACCGGCAATGGAGCTGAACTGGTGTGCAAACACGGTCCAGCCGTCGGTGGGAACGTAGTCCCGGCCGTCCTCATGGACAACTGCCGGGGTCTTGGCAGAGGGGTCGATGCCCCACTTGTTTGCCAGCCAGCGGCCGTAAAGCATATAAGCGCCAAACAGACACACGGCTGCGATCAATACGATGACCAGCGTATTCATTGTTTTTACCTCTTTCCTTTTTTGGCATCCGGCAAATGTCAGCGGCATGGGGGCGGCAGGGTGTAAAAAAGGCCCCGTCTTCCTGCGTTCGTTCCATTTGGGACGAACCATCGAAGACGAAGGCCTTCACATACACTGCACATCGTGTATGGAATACTCCGCGATACCACTTCGTTTGCTGCACAGGGCAGCCACTCCCAGCGTACATACATACGCAGCCCCGTAACGTGGGCAAAACGGCCATGCATTACTGGAAGACGGGGTCAGCGCCTTTGTTCACACAGGCTGCTTGCAGGGGAGAACGCTTTGCTCCTGACTGCTGCCCTTGCATCAGATGGGCGGCTCTCTGGGAGAGGGTGCTGCAAAGAATCATGTCCTGTTCATCGCATTTGCCGAATGATTGTCCGTATTTTAGTGCGGAATTCACAAATTGTCAATATCATTGGAACAAGTTCGGAGGATACACTAATTCAGGAAAGCGTTCTGCAATAATTTTTAGGTGATTTTTGTTCATGCGTGAAACGAAGAAAACTATACACGTCAACGAATGAAAAGAGTTCACGCCAAGGGCTTGACTTTCACACTTTGATGTGCTAAAGTGATGATGCAAGAAAGAACCTGAACATTTCCGGAACATTTAAAAGAGGGAACGCTCCCAAAACCGGACAGGCCGCTGCGGCGGTAAGGAGAACATTCATGGCAGATAAAAATTCCAGAAGAAACCAGACCACCGATGCACTGTTCGATGCCATCCTCAGTCTGGAAACGCGGGAGGAGTGCTACAACTTCTTTGAAGACCTGTGCACTGTAAAGGAGATCTCGGATATGGCGCAGCGGCTGGAAGCGGCAAAGATGCTGCTGGACGGCAGAACCTACGATCAGATCGTGAAGGCAGTGGAGATCAGCACGGCCACCATCAGCCGCATCAACCGCTGCATCCAGTACGGCTCCGGCGGCTACCGCGAGACCATTGAAAAGGTGCGCGGCACCCAGAACCCTAAAAAGCAGGAGTAACACCGGCGTACCCGGCAGACATAGAATGGGGCGTACACCGCCCCTGACCGGATGAACGAAAGGAAGGTTTTATCATGTCTGCTGAGAACTGTATCGATACCACCCGCTGCCCCTGCCCCTGCCTGCCCAAGGTGACGCTGGAGCAGGCGGTCATTGACCTTGTGGAGAGCATCGCTCTGCAGGAAAATGCCCTGAGCCACATCCTGTGCGCCGAGAGCCGGAAGATGGATGCCGCCATGAAACTGGACGGTCTGGACCTGTGCAAGCTGCTGGAAGTGAACGATTCGGCCACCAACATGGTGCACGCCGTGGCAAACCTGGAGCTGGTGCTCAAGGATAAGCTGGAGTTCGTCTCCAACAACCTGTACTATCCGCCTGTGGATGCCGCAGCGAAGTAAGAAGATGCTGAAAGGCCTGTCCGGATGCCGGGCGGGCCTTTTCTCTGCTTGAATGCATAATTTTTGTAAAAACCATTTGTTGGAATTGCTGATAACGGGATTCTGTGCTATACTATACAATGTATCACCATGAAAGTGAGGAAATTTACAAATTGCTGAACTACGATGCGATCCTGTTTGATGTGGACGGAACCCTGATCGATTCCGCTCCCGGTATCATAAATACATTAAAAGAAGTCTTTGCCAAGATGGGCGTGGACACCACAAATGTGAACCTGCGCCGCTACCTTGGCCCGCCGCTGCGCAAGAGCTTTGGTGAGCACTTTACCGACCCGGCCCTCATTGAAAAGGCCACCGACCTGTACCGCGACAGCTACGCCGTCAAGGGCAGCCACGAGTGCGCCGCCTACCCCGGCGCAGCAGAGATGCTGCAGCGCCTGAAGGACGCAGGCCTTGTGCTGTGCACCGCTACCTCCAAGCCCACGCAGGTCGTTACGCCCATTCTGGAAGAAAAGGGCCTTGCAGGCTATTTTGATTTTATCGGCGGCGCGTCCATGGACGAGAGCCGCGACACCAAGACCGACGTGGTGCGCCATGTGCTGGCCCAGCCCATGATGCAGGGCAGGCGGGTGCTGATGGTGGGCGACCGCAACGACGACATGCGCGGCGCTGCGGACTGCGGGCTGGATGCCGCCGGTGCGCTGTACGGCTACGGCAGCAGGGAAGAGCTGGAACCCTTCCACCCGGTGCTGCTGGCCGAAAGCTGCGCCAGCCTTGCAGACCAGATCCTGAACGGACAGGCATGACCGAAAGGCCCTGTGCCGGAAACTAAGTGAATGGTGAGAAATATGAGAAATACACGACCGGAAAAGCAATCGCTTACTCCTATGCAGAAGCAGGCTGTGCTGGTGTGCAGTGTGTGCGCGCTGGCAGCCATTCTGACCATTGCCATTACCATGACGCTGCTCAAGCGCGGCAAGACCCCTGCGGCCCCGGGGGAACAGCCCTCCAGCGAGGTGCTGGTGCCGGGCGAAGAGGATATCTCGGATCACTACCAGATCAGCGAGACCTCTGCCGCCCTGCTGCCGGAGACCGCCGACGCGGGCGAGAGCTACCAGAAGGAAACGCTGTTCCTCGGCGATTCCAACACGGTGCGCCTGTACGCCAACGGCCTGATCAGCCTGCAGCAGTTCTGCGCCAAGGAGGGCATTGGCACCCATGCCGCCCTGAACGAGGGCATCGTTACCTTTAAAAAGGACAGCAGCACCTACACCATCGCGCAGGCCGTGGCCAAAATGAAGCCCCGCCGCGTGGTCATCATGCTGGGCACCAATGATACCGGCATGAGCGTGGACGAGTTCATCAAGAACTACACCGCGCTGGTGCAGGCCATTCAGGAAAGCTACCCCTACACCGACATCATCGTGAACACGGTGCCGCCGGTGCCTGCAAACCACGCAAACTACCCCCACATGGACCAGACCAAGATCGACGACTTCAACATGGCCCTGCTGTCCATGTGTGAGCAGATGGGCCTGAAGTTCCTCAACAGCGCCGAAGCGCTGAAGGATGCCAACGGCTATGGCCGCGAGGATTACTACCAGACCGGCGATATCCATTTGAAACCCGTGGGCCTGAAGGCCATGCTGAGCTATCTGCGCACCCACGCTTACCAGACCGACGACCGCCGCCCGGACACCGCCAACATCCCCACCCGCGCCGAGTATACCCCGAACCCCAGCTCTGCGGTGACAGCACCCAGCAGCTCGGAGGCTGCAGGCTCTTCCGAAGAGCAGGGTGTGCTGTATCAGGCCAGCTACCGGGTGGACAAGACCGGCGGCACCCTTTCCAGCGGCAGCGACAGCGGCAAGACATCCCTCTCCTATGAAGTGACCAGCGCCGCCCAGTCCATCAGCGTGACGGCTGTGCCGCAGGACGGCTATGTGTTCGTCAAGTGGAGCGACGGTGTGACCCAGAAGACCCGCACCGATACGAACTTCAAGCAGAACGTGGACGTGACCGCCGTGTTTGCAGCGGCTTCCGTGCATATCAGCAGCACCGGCAAGGCCGTGCTGGGCGATTCCTACACCTTTACCGCAAAGCTGGGCGGCAAGCACCTCACTGCCGACAGCATCCGCTGGTATGCCAACGGTGCGGAAGTGCCGCAGGCGGCGGGCAAGACCACCGTCAAGGTGGAGATCGACCCCTCCATGCTCAATGCGACCTTTAAGGTGTACGCAGTGGCAAGCTACAACGGCTGCACCGTTACCAGCAACGTCCTGAATGTGACGGTCAGCGGCGTAAGCTCCGGCAGCTCGTCTCACAGCTCCGGCAGCTCTGGCAGCACGTCGGACAGCAGTTCTTCCGGCAGCACCAGCTCTTCCGGTGCATCGTCCGGCACCACCTCCGGGGCATCCTCCGGGGCTACATCCACCTCCGGCAGCTCGTCTCACAGCTCTTCCGACAGCTCGTCTCACAGCTCTTCCAGCAGTGAGAGCACGGCTTCCCCGGCAGGCTCGGCTTCTGCTTCCAACGGAACAGCCAGCTCTTCCCACAGCACCAGCTCGTCCCACGCGGACTCTGGTGAGAGCAGCTCGGCTTCCCATAGCAGCTCCAGCAGCGAGAGCAGCTCTGCAAGCTCTGGCAGCTCCCATGCGGCTTCGGAATCCAATGCCAGCAAGGAAGCCGCCAACGAGCAGTCCGCATCCACGGACTCCGCGTCCTGAGGCTGTCACCCCGGCCTGCTGTGCCGCATAGGCTGGCAGGAAGGGAGGCGTTTGCATGTACTACGAGGAACCCCGCATCCCGGCGCTGCCCGGGGAAGAGAACGTGACCGACGGCAGCGTGGACGATTATGGCACCGACTGGGAGAACGTGGACAACGGCGCGCTGGAAGAGGAAATGGCAAAGTGTGCTGCCACCCCCTGTGATGTCAAAACCACCTGCCCGGACAACGACCCGGAGCAGACGGACGTACTACCGTACGAAATTGTAACAGAATGATGTGAAGCCAGCTCTGTTTACGGCAGGGCTGGCTTCTGCCTGTTGTTGAGCGCATGGCAGCTGAGGCCATGGCAGAAGGAAAAGAGGGAAGGTTTATGGCAAAATATTATTGCGTGCTGTTCGATGCAGACAACACCCTGCTGAACTTTGACGCAGCCGAAAGCAAGGCACTGGCCGAAACGCTGGTGAACTACGGCATTGAGCCGGATGCAGAAACGGTGCAGACCTACCGCACCATCAACTCGGAGCTGTGGCGGCAGCTGGAAAAAGGCCAGATCAAGCGGGAAAAGCTCATGGCAGAGCGGTTCACCCGCTTCCTCAAGGCCATTGATGCCGCCGGTGACGGAGCCGAGATGAACCGCTTCTATCTGGAGCAGCTCTCCACCCACCCGGACCTGATGGGGCCGGAAGTGCTGGATGTGCTGCGGGAGCTTTCCGAGGTGGCAACGCTGGCCGTTGTGACCAACGGCTTCCAGAAGGTGCAGACCCGCCGTCTGGCCGAGAGCGGTGTGCTGAACTTTATGGAGGACGTGTTCGTCTCCGAGAAGATGGACAGCGAAAAGCCGAACCGCAGAATTTTTGATGCGGCCCTGCGCGCCCTTGGCGTGGAGAACCGGGAGCATGTGCTGATGGTGGGCGACGGCCTGAGCAGCGACATTCAGGGCGGCGTGAATGCGGGCCTTGACACCTGCTGGTATAACCCCAGCCACGCCGAGAACCCCGGCAAGGTGGTGCCCACCTACGAGATCGCAGACCTGAAAGAGCTGTACCCGCTGGTGATGGAGCAGGAAGAGCTGGCCAATGTGGGCCTGAAGAACCGCCGCCACCAGTGCTGAGCCAATAAGCGGATGGAGAACGGGATCATAAAACTATGCTGATACATTTGGAAAAACTAGGCAAGAGCTTTGGCGAGAAGATCGTGCTGCACGATGTGACCGCCAGTGTCGAGCGGGAGGACCGCATCGGCATCGTGGGCCAGAACGGCGCGGGCAAGACCACCCTGCTCAAGATTTTGACCGGCGAGTATCAGGACTACGAAGGCGAGTTCAGCGTGACCCACGGCGTGACGCTGGGCTATCTGGAACAGAACGCAAAGCTGGATGCCACGCTGGATCTCTACGGCGAGATGCGCTCCACCTTTGCCCCTGTGCTGGATGCCATGGCCCAGATGCAGGTGCTGGAACGCAAAATGGCCGCGCAGCCGGACGACACGGAGCTGCTGGCCCGGCACGACCAGCTGCAGAACATCGTGGATGCCGCCGACGGCTACAACATGGATGTGAACATCAAAAAGGTGCTGTCCGGCATGGGCTTTGCGCAGGATACATGGCAGAAGAACATTGCGGTGCTCTCCGGCGGCGAGCTGACGAGGCTGCGGCTGGCAAAGCTGCTGCTGGAAAAGCCGGACGTGCTCATTCTGGACGAGCCAACCAACCACTTGGACTTTGCCACCATGGAATGGCTGGAAAACTACCTCAAAAGCTATTCCGGTGCGGTGCTGGTGGTCAGCCACGACCGCTACTTCCTCGATAACGTGTGTACGAAGATCTGGGAGGTCTCCTTCCAGACCATGACCACCTACAAGGGCAACTTCTCGGCCTACCTGCCCCAGAAGGAAGCCGCCGATGCCCTGCGCCAGAAGCAGCACGATGCAGATGTGGCACTGGCCGAAAAGCTGCAGGACTACGTGGACCGCAACCTTGTGCGCGCCTCCACCACCAAAATGGCCCAGAGCCGCCGCAAGCAGCTGGAAAAGCTGGAGATCACCGAAGCGCCCAAGGACGAGACCAACCAGCTCAAGTTCCGGTTTGAATATGACGTAGAACCGTGGAACGAACTGGTGCTGCTCAAGAACCTGACCATCAAAATAGGGGAGCGCACCCTGCTGGAACCCTTTACCTACACGGTGTGCCGCGGCCAGCGGCTGGTGATCGCAGGCCCCAACGGCGCGGGCAAGTCCACCCTGATGCAGGTGCTGGACGGCAAGCGCCGCCCCTCCGGCGGCATGGTGCGGCTGGGCACCGGCGCACGGCCCAGCATCTTTGCCCAGCAGCAGAACCGTCTGGGGCAGGGCCGGGTCATCGATGTGATCTGGAACAAGTACCCCCGCATGACCGAGCTGGAGGTGCGCAGCCATCTGGCAAAGCTGGGCTTCCGGGGCGAGACGGTGTTCAAGCCCTGCGAGGCGCTTTCCGGTGGCGAGCTGGCCCGCCTGCGCTTTGCGGAGATCGTGCTGGAACGGCCCAACCTGCTGTTTCTGGACGAGCCCACCAACCATCTGGACATCTACACCCGCGAGAACCTGACCGAGGCCCTCATGGCCTACACCGGCACGCTGCTGCTGGTCACCCATGACCGCCACCTGATGAACAGTCTGGCCTGTCCCATCCTCTACCTTGAGGACGGCAAGGCCACCCTCTACCCCAGCTACGACGCCCTGATGGGCCGTGGCACCCCGGCACCGACCGTGCAGAAGGAGGCCGCCCCGGCCAAGGCCGGGTACGGCAAGGAGCAGCGCCGCCGCCGCGCCGAGCTGCGGGCCAAGATCAAGGCCTGCGAGGACGAGATGGAAGCCTGCGGTGCACGCGAAGTGGAGCTGGACAATGAGATCAACTCCCCGGAGGTGTACAACGACCCCGACCTGCTGCGCCAGAAGAGCGACGAGCTGAGCGACCTGCGCTTCCATCAGGAAGAGCTGTTTGCCGCGTGGGAAGCTGCCATGGAAGAGCAGGAAAGCTACGAGCAGAGCCAGCAGACCGAAGAGTAAAGGAGGGTGCAGCATGCCCCAAAACAGACGCAGTTACGAAAAAACGCGCCGCATCGCCCTTTCCGGCCTGCTGTTTGCGCTGGCCATGGCACTTTCGTTCATTGAGGGCACGCTCACCATCCCGGGCCTTTTGCCGGGCATGAAGCTGGGCCTTGCCAACATCGTGGTGATGTACGCGCTGTTTTTCATGGGGCCAAGGCAGGCGCTGGTGCTGGACGTGCTCAAGGCGCTGTTCGTGTTTCTGGTGTCCGGCTTCACGGCGGGCTTTCTCTCGCTGTGCGGCGGTTTGCTGTCACTTTTGGTGATGTGGGTGCTCTACTACCTGCTGCCGGTGCGGCCCACCTGGTTCATCCTGTCCGTATGCGGCGCACTGGCCCACAACATCGGCCAGCTGCTGGGCGCGGGCGTGATCATCTCGTCGTCGCTCTCGTTCTACTATGCGCCGGTCATGCTGGTGCTGGGCCTTGTGATGGGCGCACTGACCTCCATCACCCTCAAGGCCCTGCTGCCGGCTCTTGGCAAAATGGGCTTCTCCACGCAGGAAAAGCGGGGGGAATAACCAACCGTCTATGCATCACAGTTGCATTTTGGCCGGAAATCAGTATAATAAGGAAACAACATACTTTATAGATAGGAACTCTTGCATACAGCGCTGCCGCCGTGGGAAAGTGCGCGGCAGCCGGGAGGTGTTTGCACTATGAGTGAAAAAGTTACCATCAAGGTGGAGCGCAAAACGCTGCATCTGCCCACCATCGCCCTGCGCGGGCTGGTGGTGTTCCCCAACAATCTCGTCCACTTTGAGGTGGGCCGCGAAAAGAGCATTGCCGCCGTGGAGTGGGCAATGGCAAATAATTCCAACGTGTTTCTGGTGGCACAGAAGTCCATGGACACCACCGAGCCGCAGCAGGCAGACCTGTTCAGCTACGGCGTGGTGGCCGAGGTCAAGCAGGTGCTGCGCGTCTCCGGGGACCTTGTAAAGGTCCTGGTGGAGGGCAAGTACCGCGCAAAGCTCAGTGCACTGGATGCCAGCGGCGATTTTCTGCTTTCGGCGGTGCGCCCGGCCCCGGTGCGCGCAGGCAAGGCCGACGATGCCGTGGAGACCGAAGCGCTGCTGCGCGCCCTCAAGGCCGGGTTTGACGAGTACCTTGGCATGAACCCGCGCCTTGGCAAGGACGTGGTGTTTGCCATCGTTTCCAGCGACGACCCCGCCTTCCTCAGCGAGTACATGCCCGCAAACCTGCTGTTCCGCTACGAGGACAAGCAGG
>OGOA01001426.1_pt1 | contig 11622 bp, 15 predicted proteins | sample 1573621 | NCBI WGS metagenome assembly OGOA01 (sample SAMEA2581917, study PRJEB24529) | metagenome | biome: Human gut stool | place: China | collected 2011
TTGCTACTGCTTTGAGCAAGTAATATAATACATTGCTAATATATAAATCCCTGTAGCCGTAATGGTTATGGGGATTTTTATTTTAGTTGTACCGCAATGCTTATCCCCTATCTAATACTCATTTCCTCTTGCTATTCTTCTTATAATTAGCTGTGATTGGATAATGGAATTGAAGCAAATTATAGCTTAAATGGAACTTGAATCTCTAAGGGTAAACGTGGCTGATTATCCTTAAAAGTAGGCTAAGTTGAAGCGCTATTTGCGACCATATTGCGACCATTTTACCAAATCTTGACAAGTGGTCGTAAAATCAGCTATATTATTCTAATATACAGATAGATATATCAAATTTAAAGGACTTCCCTAATGTCTAATTTTAAATGATTAAACTATGGTAAGAAGTTCATTCTCTATTCTCTTTGCCATAAGAGAAAGTAAAGCAAGAAAGAGTGGTAAAGCTCCTATTGAGATTACAATTACAGTAAACGGTGACAGATGCACTCTTTCAACAGGTAAACAAGTAGCAATTGATAAATGGGATAAGGTTAAGCAACAAGTAAAGGGCAAGGATGAAGAAGCCCAAAGTCTCAACAACTGCCTAAAGGCTATTAAAGCTAAACTATATCAGAAAGAAGCTGAACTGTTAGACAGAGGTTTTATAATCACAGCAGACCTATTGCGTGATGCCTACTTTGATAAAGTAGAATCCATTAAAGAGAGAAGTCTGTTTGAAGTCTTTGAAGAACATAACCAAGAACAAGAGAAGTTGATAGGCAACGGAATTTCCAAAGCTACTCATTGGGTGTCTGTCTATACCATCAGATTATTAAGAGAATTTGTTCAGCAGAAATACAAACGAGAAGATTTATACTTACGTGAATTGAATCTAAACTTCATCCAATCTTTTCATTCATTCCTAAGAATTGATAAGGGCATGGCACAGAACTCATCCACTAAACATTTAAAGCTATTGAAGAAGATTATCAATCTATCAGTAGCCAACTCCCATATGGCGTTCAATCCATTCTCTACTTATAAAGTAGAACGTGAACCCGTAGAAGTGGATTTCTTGGATGAAGAAGAATTGAGGAAGATTATCAACTTTGATACTCCCCTGCCACGATTGGAGCGTGCTAAAGATATGTTCCTCTTTGGGTGCTTCACTGGGCTTAGTTACATTGATATTAAGACCTTGACACCAGAGCACTTTGAAAAAGACAATGCAGGTAGAATATGGATTAAGAAGCGTAGAGTTAAAACAGGAGTTCTATCACGAATCCCCCTACTCCCTATCGCCAAGCTGATATTGGATAAGTACAAAGGTGGAGAGAAACTACTCCCTATTCAAGACCCTGCGGACATCAACAAATATCTAAAGGATATAGCTATACTTTGTGGAATTAATAAACGAATTTGCTTCCATGTGAGTAGGCATACATTTGCAAGTACAGTTACTTTAGCCAATAACATATCTCTGGAAGTTGTTTCTAAGATGTTAGGACATACCAATACACGAATGACTGCCCACTATGCAAAGCTAATAGACAAGTGCATAGGTGAGCAGATGGATAAACTCATGGATACGTTTACAGGAGACTCTGATTACTAAAGCATGCCTTATTCACAAATTCCCCACTTGTAGCAATGCAGGTGGGGATTATTTTTTAACTTTGCTCTCCATATAAAAATGAAGCCATGCTTGAAGTTACATTTGACATACCGACCATTAAAAAGTTAGAGCCCAAACTATATGAACATTTTGGATTTACTTTTGATGATATTCTTTACGAACTTACCCAAGTTTATCTAAGGAAGTCAACCAATCTAACCCCAGAAGAAAAAGAACTCGCCAATCAATGTAAAACCGAGAATGGCGCGACAGATGCTATTAAATTTGCATTAGCCATAAAAGAGAATATCCATATCAGAGTTACAGATACTTTTCCCGATAGTTTAAAACTATTGCTCGACCTGTTTAATGAATATAATATAACTGAATTGAAGGACGGAGAAACCCTATCTTGTATCCTGCTTTTTATGGCTGCAATTTTTAACCGAGACTTTAACCATTTATTAGATGATACTGATTACGATTACATCAGTGAAGGATATTATGAATACATAGACAAAATACGTCCCGATATGCTAAAGCTATATCTATCTTTACTCCAAAGGAAACGGGCAGTCAGCGATAAATTAAAAATAAGCATACAAGGCAATCCACCGACAGAATTAGACAATCATGGGCGTTGGTTTGAAAATATGTTGCTTACTTATCTTGATACATATTTAGGTGTTGCAAGCAAAGAAGAAGCCCTTACTGAACTAAGTACGTTATATTCTGAACCACAAGGTAGGAAAACTAAAGATAATTACTATCGTAATTACGCACTAACAAGCATGTTCCTGTTCGTGCGGCAGTATATTATTCACTCTGGTACAGACAAAGTCACCGTAGAGCAATGCTCATTCCTGCATAAATATCTAACGGCTCTAAATTTAATAACTAAAGAAGATAAAAATAACGACTTAAACAACTTACAATCAACAATTAGAAGTCTAATATCCAGCAAATTCTCCCCCTTGGATAAATATAAGAAAGGTAAAGAATACAAAGCTTCTCCCAATAACAAAGGAGATAAGCTTTACTAATCTCCCTTTTCATATATGCCACAAAGGAAGTGACTCTATACTTAGTCATTTCCTTTGATTAACATGTTCCATGTTGCAATTATTAATATAAACACCTCACTATCAAGTTCAAAGGATATGACATAATAATATCATAATTCCTTTGTTCCCCACAGGCATACTTTCTGCACATATTATGGCGTCTATCAGCAACGATAAGACTACAAGTTGCTGATGGCACTATTATTAACTAAAAAAATAGAAACATGGAAATTAAATTTCTTAATCAGATTGAGGTTGAGACCCAAGTGGAAGAAAAGAATAATACTGTTGACACAGTATTTGTAAACAGATTCGTTAACGGCATGATGAGAATACCGACCGAAATTCGACTACGGTTTAAAACCATCAATAACATTCCTGCCGTCACAGTTACATTGACTTATAAAAGTCGAATAAAGGAAACTTTGACAACGATTGCAAACGGAGAACTTATCAGTGCGATAATCGCGGCAATGGGTAGCCAATTAAAACCAATCCAAGAGTTTCAGACCAATGGTAACCATGCTGTTGAAGACACTTCCGAGAACTTCGAGTTGGAAATGTTTGAAGCATTCATCCACTCACAACACCAATTAAAATTGGAGGATGATTTTATCTCACCTTACGGGGATAGGTTTCTTCATGCCATCTTTACTATCGGCTTTCATCACGATGTACATTTCTATCTAAAACGGAATGAACACATTGAAGAACTTCTGAATGAAGCACTGAAAGCATAAACGGAAATAATGTTTCACTATGGAGGGAGGGTAAAACCTCTCTCCTTTACTTCCTCACACATTTATGAATATCATACTACCGCCCACATACGATAACGAAGCAGCCCACCGACAACTAAATCAACTGATGGAACAGAAGAAAAACTTATCCGTCAGATTGGACGATACACCTTGTGCATGGATAGGCATATCAAATATGACAAGGCTAAGATACTTGCTCAATATATCTTCTTGGAAGTGGATAACCAACTATCTGGAAACGGGAAGCCCCGATGATTTCAGAGTGTTCCCGTCCATTAGAGAAGCAATGCCCGACTTCCAAGTTACGATACTTAAAGCATTGCTCGATACAAAACGCAGGATATATAAAATTCCATTTCTAAGGGAAACGCAGTCGCATCTAAACCTCGTTGCGATATTCAGCTTCGGTAAAATCTATTTCCGAATCAGCAGAACAGCCCCTATCGGGGAATATCTTAATGCCCATAATATATGAATCAATATACCATCAGTAAAGGTCAGAAGTTATCCGACATAATGACCGAAATAGAACCCAATATCAATCTTGCCAAGAAATTTCCTGGCATAGGAGCTACCTATCTGGAAATTCACTCTCACAGACCATCCATATTGATAGAACCCAATGTACCCGTCATTCAAGGAAAATGTGCAAAGTCTGATGATGATTTTAAACTGTTCGGAGTGTACGAGGGTGTTTCCGTAGATGCAATAACCCGTTACCTGCAAGAGCCCAATCCTTATCATAAACTGATGACTACTCCCGAAAGTTTTCAAAAGGTCAAGCAAGCAGTTAATAATGTTGGCATAGACCTTTATTCCCATTTCTTCTGCTTGATGGATGAATCACATCTATTAGTAAAGGATGTGGACTACAGGGAGAACATAGTCTTGCCGATGAATGACTTCTTTCTTTTTAAACAGAAGGCTCTGGTCTCGGCTACCCCGATAGCACTTTCAGACCCCCGTTTCAAAACACAAGGTTTCCGAACCGTAACCATTGATGCCGACTATGATTACAGGCAGGATATTACGGTCATTCATACCAATAATTCCCTGCAAAGTATCCGAGAATATTTGAAAGGACACGACACTCCCGTATGCTTCTTCATCAATTTGGTGGACTACAACCATTCATTAATAAAGGAGTTAGGAATCGAAAACGAATCATCCATATTCTGCGCTCCCAAGAGTGCACTAAAACTAAAGCATGAGTTGAATTTCCATAACGCTTATGATGAATGGAAAGCAGACAGAATGAGAAGTTTCAATTTCTTCACAAGCAGGTTTTATAACGCTTTCGATTTGGAGTTGGACTATTCACCCCATGTCGTAATGCTCACCGACATAAAAGCATCGGCATATACCATGCTTGACATTCATACGGACTGCGTACAGATTGCAGGTCGTTTCCGTAATGGTCTTGATTCATTAACACATATCTATACGACAGACCACAATCTGCCTACTCCGAACAGAGAAGAAATACGAACAAACCAATTCGCGCATGAACACGCATACAATACAATCCGAACCTTATACAATAGTGCATCATCCGAAGCGGAGAAAAATGCTTTCGGGGAAGCTATGCGTTCACTTCCCTTTAATAAGATGTTGTACCCCGATGGAAAGAAGAATTATTTCGCCATTGACAATGACACCAACGACAGGCTGATGGCTGGCAGCTACCATGACAGCGAACAGATAGAAGCCCTTTACTACAGTTGCAATATGTTCCGACCTTCTTGCATGGGATATAATTATCCGTTGGAATTTTTTAATCACCTTCAACTTGAAGGCTCTAAAATGACCGTCCGAGAGAAACGCAAGAAGATGGCAGCTTGTCTCTCCGAGATAACAGAACCTTTGTCCGAGTTCGATATGGACTATATAAATGAGATGAGAAAGGTCGATTCATTACTGATTGAAGCATACGAACTGTTAGGCTTGGATGCAATCAAAGAAATGAACTATTCACAAAAGCGGATGAATGAAGCGGTCATTCTTAAACGGGTGAAAGGCAATAAAACTATCAAATTAGTAAAGAACAGCTTCAAGGTCGGCAACAAGTACAAATGTTCCGAAATTGTATCCGAACTAACCCGAATCTTTGAGATATTGAACATTCACCCCCATAAGACCATTCGGGGAGAAACAATACGATATTACTTTGACGTAAGCCCATGCAAGATTGGCAAGAAAAGGGAACGTGGATATTATCTCACAGCAGAACTACTTTAGTCACAGGCAGGACAAAACCGAATGGGTTTAGTTACTTTACACCCGAATCCGACTTTGTCCTACCCTCAATTCATAACAGGAAATCTCTATTTAGCTGGTTTAGCACCAGACAGCATAACTCCGAGAATTAAAATTTCACTATAAGTAAGGCTCTATACTAATTTTAAAGAATGCCACATAAACATTATGCCACCCCCTAAAAAGTCACTATCTTTGTAATATCAAAATGAGGGAGGAACAGCCACTTCCATGTGTGCCCCGTATGGTACATGAGAGGCTTTTAAACTCATTTTATTTTCTTCAAGCTGCCACTTTCGGGCAACTTATTCACTTCATATACAGATAAGACAAATATTCATTCAGATTTTCTATCTACCAACATCTATAATTCTAATATGAATGACTGCCAAGAATTGACTTATGAACAGGTTCGTGAACTTGCCATAGCCCGATATGTGGATGATAACAAAATCAGCATCGGAGTTTGGGCTAAACAGAACGGCTACATCAAGAAGAAGAGACAAAAAGATAACAGGGTTTACACCGTTTACATCAAGATGAACAATGATAATGCTACTAAAAAATAATGATTATGAAAGCAGGAATGACTAACTTTAATGTGAACATGTACAATGAAAAGATTGAATTATTAAACGAAATAATAGATACTCTTAACAATACAATATACAGTTTCTACAGTTGGGGACATACAATTACTCCTGCATTTGTAAAGAAGCTGATAGATAATCCAGCCGAAATATACCATGAATATTTAAGCTTCGAATACATAGCACAACGCAAATGTGCAGAGCATGGGATAAAAGACAAAGAATATCTTAATCCTCTACACCAAGACTGTTTCCATGATATTGTGGATGAAATGGAATCCATATTTGAATCTCTTAATAAATTCTGCCAGTTACTACCACATATCAAAAAAGCCTATGGTTCTTTATGCTATCTTATAGAAGAGGAATACCTCAATGAACCTCACTTTGCAGAGACTAAAAATGCAAGACTGCGAATCATGCAACAATATGCTGAACTTGAAGATAATAGATTCATATTCTCTGAATCGGACTTTGAAGTCTGAATGTAAGCAAAATGAGGGAGGGCTATGCAAATGGTTCTTCCTCATTTACATTAATGCCAACAGTCAGAATATATTTATTGTAGTTCAGTATATTTTCTTCTATGGTTACATTACATTCTATAAGCAGAGATTATATGCAGTCACACCACTTACATTTGAACTCTTAATATTACAGATTTCAAACAGGTGGGCTACTTATAAATACCTATGACGGATAAATACTCTACCTATCATTCGCCTTGTTGTTTTAGATTACAATAACTGTAAATCTTCATCATCCGATTATGATTGTTCATCTACCCACAGGAAAGAAGTTCCACAATAGAAAGGAAGCCAAGATATACTTTGGAACCGCCTACTATTACAAGATGGAACGTGAAAAGAGAGATTTAATGTTTACCAATAATATTCAGTCAGCTACTAATGAATATGAAGATACAATTAAAGCACCTGCAAAACAGAACAAGTAGCATTAGGCAGGATTATGCTACCATCAATAAATCAATAGTGGATAAACTCAATCCACCCAATTTGTACAGATTCTTCTGCCTGTCGTTATACAGGAATGACTATTATAAAGTCAGATGGAGAATCAAGGACTTAGCCAAATGGACAAAAGAAGATGAGAACGCACTAAAGAATTTCAATAAGGATATAGAAGCTGTGTTGGTTAGAAAGAGATACCCTGTACCAATCAACCATCCTATATATGATTTTACAATGAGAAGCCTTTACTGCATCCCACCCATAGACCGCCCCAACTTTATAACACTGTCCCACCTCTTTATGAAAGTGGATTTGGATATTAAAGTGAAAGGATATTATATCAAGCTCCTATTAATAGCAGAGAACAATAAGATCCTGCTTACTCCTAATAAGTTGGCTGACAAATTGGGAATGGGCAAGAAGAGCGTAGAGAGTTACAATCTGGATTTATATAGTGTAAGCCTGTTAAGATATATACCTAAAGGGATAGAACTTACTCCAAATGAACTATTATTAGACAATGATATAGCCAAGCAACGCAAGGAGTGGAATCCAACCAATTCAAAAAATGTGGTTAAGCTGGCTTTTAAGTCCAAATAACAGGTAGTAGGGATTTTTTATACTGTTTATTATTATATTAATAGATGGTACGAATAATCCCCAACCTGTTTTAAATCCACTTCATAATCGCATAAATCACTCAAATTCAATATAATCCCTCTTGCCTTATCATAAATCAATTCTTTTTTATAACTTAGCACCAAACAAGATAAAGAATTATGGCTCACAAAATTATTGGAACAAATATATTCATCCAAACTTCACAAGCAGGAATAAACCTTTTTAACGCTCAAGAAAAAGATATACAAGAATATTCAGAAATTCTTAACTATATTATTGTCCTAAATAGAAAATTAAGCAATTCTATTGAAAGTGCTTCAAAAGAGCCTGAAAAAAGAATCTTATCACATTATAGAAAACTGCAAGACCGATATGCTTTTTGGCTTTTTAACATTTTAGAAACAGGAGAAATTGCTAAACAATTATTCATTGCTGACAATGATATAGCTAAAATAATATATATAAATCAATACAGTATATCTTCTTGTAAAATCTTAGAAAAATTCAAATACGATATAGGATTCTATAATACTATATTTAACGTTGATGAAAATAATGTACCATATAAAGCTCTAAATTGTTTTTATGACAAGCACTACGATGATTTAAAAAATATAAGAGATAAAATAGCTGCTCATTACGATAAGGGTAAAAGTTTTGTTCAAGTTAACGATAACATATTTAAAGATTACAATGCTGATAATATAGGGAAAAATTTATGTGAATTATACAAAGCCACACGAGAATTTTTAATTGCAATTCAACAATTATCATTAAAGTTCTTTGATGATAATGAAGAGTTAATTATGAGGTACCTAAAAGCAGAGTGAACAACTATACCCCTCTTTTAGCCCCCCTCATAGTCACTAAAGAAAAAAGAATGCTTTAGAAACAGTTCCAAACCATCAATAATAATAAGCATTCTTATTAATCCAAGAACAGGCACGATGCACTATTACCACAGCCAATCAATAATTTACTAATCCTCCGAATTTCTTTTAAAAGAATATTTAGGGAAAGACATAGAACGAGCCTTAGATGCAAGCGAAGAAATTCACTTGTGTTTAGGGTTTGTTCTTGTTAAATCCATTCAATCAATAATCATTTAATTCAAATTTATTATGGAAGCATTACAAATTATGCCTATCATGGCACAGAACCAATCGAGATTTAACTTAGGCGAGTATGCGGAAGAAGCTGCCATTATCCAAGACGAACCAACTGTACAGCCGAGCGTAAACTTTTTGGAAGCCAACACCGATGCAATCACTATGGACGAGCTTACAAACAAATGTGTCGTTCCAACTTGGGCTAACCAAGAATTGACTATCGCACATCAAGACTTTATTTCATGTGTGCATGATGCGGCTTGCTCATTCTACGCAGGTGAAAGAGTGAACGCACCCGAAATCAGAGTTTCACACATTGTACGGGGCAGAACACCCCAAAGTTTGGGTAAAAAAGCATCGGAACTACTGGAGTGTGAGAAGACACAATTCTACCAACGTCTTGCATTCGCTTTCACCATTCCAACCATTATCGAAACGATAAGAGGGCAAAGGCTTGAACTGTGCATCGGTGGAGTGAGGAATTATTCAGACCTCAACCTTTATCGTGCATCCAAAGGCTTGGAGAAATTTTCTGTTTTTGTGGGCTGGAGAGTTAGAATTTGTAGCAATCAAATTTTAACGGGAGAAGGTGTCAAGTTCAATATGGAAGTAACCAATATCAGCGAACTTTACAGAAACGTACTTGAATTGTTCCACAGCTTCAATCCTGCAAAAGAAATCCACTTGATGCAGTCACTTACCAACACCTCATTGTCCGAGACACAATTTGCACAGATTGTCGGACGGATGAGAATGTTTCAAGCATTGTCACCTGCAAGGCAGAAAGCTATTCCAAGACTTCTGATTACAGACAGTCAGATTAATTCTGTTTGTCGCGACTACTATCACAACGAAGTGTTCGGAGCAAAGGGCAATGCTATATCAATGTTCGACTTCCACAACCTTTTGACCCAAGCTAATAAAGGAAGCTACATTGACACCTATCTGCAACGAGCTGTAAATGCTACAGAAGTCAGTGTAGGAATTAACAACGTCCTGCAAGGACTTGATAACAAATACGCTTGGTTCTTGGGCTGAGTGGATTGTTGATTGAAAGAGGAAGGGACATCATTAAGTTGGTGTCCTTTCTTCATAGTTAATAATTAACTAATTATATTTGCAAGTACGCAAACAAGTACATACATTTGCATTATAAAAAGGAGGATTTATGAGAACAGCCAATTACACAGATTTAAGAGCTAATCTAAAAGGTTATATTGACTCGGTTATTGACGATTGCGATACGGTACTTATCAATCGTGGTAATGGTACGGGAGTAGTAATGATTTCTTTGGAAGAATATAATTCTTTGAAGGAGACCGAATATATCATGTCTTCTGAACAGACCATGAATGATATTCGTAAAGGAGAAGAAGACTTAAAGGCAGGCAAAGGAATAGAAGTAAATTTAGATGAACTATGAAACTGATATTTACTCCTATTGCACAAGAACACTGGGAATATTGGAAAAAGAATGACCCCAACATAACCAAACGCATTAAGAAATTACTCGCCGATATATTGGAGCATCCTTACACTGGCATAGGTAAACCTGAACCTCTCAAATATGAATTGGCAGGTAAATGGTCAAGACGAATTAATTCAGAGCATAGACTTATTTATTCTGTGCATAATGATATGATAGAGATTTACATATTCTCCATGAAATATCACTATTCCAAGAAGTAACTACATTATCACATCTTATTAATTAAAAGGACATCTATTAAGTTAGGTGTCCTTTTTCTGTTTTACACTTTACAAATTCTATGATATTATGGATAAATCTAAAATTGAAAATGCTATCAATCATATCACCTCTTTACAAGAAAGACTATGCTACTGTGAGAACAATCTGCAATACATTAAACGCTTGCAAGCACTTAAATATTGGCTGCACAAGTTTGATTCATTTTTGGATAGGAACAGCAGGCAGCATGGTGAATATGCAGCAGTTTATGAAAGCTACTTCCATACCTGTTGCGGATTCTCATTCTATGACAGAGTTTGTAATTCTATTCTCGTTTATGAATATGGCGATAGACCATTTTAATACTTGACATTATGGATATAGATTATACTGTGGGGGAAGTGGAACTCACTTACAAATCCACATCGAAAGCTCGGAGTAAAATATATAGTTCGGAGGACGCTTATAAATACTTGCTTCCTACATATAAGGAGGGTACAATCTGTTACAAAGAATATTTCAAAGTCTTGTTTCTAAACCAAGCCAGCCAAATTTTAGGCTATACTCTCATATCAGAGGGTGGAATAACAGACACAACCGTTGATGTAAGAGTTATCCTGCAAGCAGCATTGCTCACCAATTCAGTAGCTATCATTCTTGCACATAATCATCCAAGCGGCAATCTGAAACCAAGCAGGCAGGATATGGAGATTACCAAACAAGTCAAAGATGCTGCAAGGCTTATGAGGATTACAGTTACAGACCACCTCATATTAACAGATGCAGGATATTACAGCTTCGCAGACGAAGGACAGTTATAGCGCATCATCTTAAAAGGACATTCAATTTTTAAGTTGGGTGTCCTTACTTACATAAACTGAATGTTCGTTCAGCATTTGTAACCAACTATTAATAATTGTGAATTATGAAGACATACATAGCATATCTAAG
>OGOA01001446.1_pt1 | contig 11485 bp, 7 predicted proteins | sample 1573621 | NCBI WGS metagenome assembly OGOA01 (sample SAMEA2581917, study PRJEB24529) | metagenome | biome: Human gut stool | place: China | collected 2011
AGAGTGCACGGGGATGGGAAGAATGTCAGAGAATAATAATAATGGAAACGGAACTTTTGATACGCCGATGTTTATGCCTGTTGGAACACAGGCGACCGTAAAAACATTAGCGCCAGAAGAATTATATGCTATGGGCAGTCAGGTTATTTTGTCTAACACTTATCATTTGTTTTTACGGCCTGGCCACGAATTGGTCAAGAAAGCCGGAGGTTTGCATAATTTTATGCGTTATGACCGGGGGATGCTGACAGACAGCGGTGGATTTCAGGTTTTCAGTTTGGGAGCCATGAGAAAAATCAAAGAAGAAGGTGTGACATTCAGGTCGCATATTGACGGTTCAAAAAAATTTCTGTCGCCAGAGATAGCCACAGAAGTACAGGAAGCATTAGGCGCCGATATAGCAATGGCTTTTGATGAATGCATTCCTTATCCGGCTGATTTTGATTATGCAAAAGAATCAACTCTGAGAACTACGCGTTGGGCCAAACGCTGTTTAGATATACATACCCGTGAAGACCAAGCTATGTTTGGCATTGTTCAGGGTGGAATGTATCCGGAACTTCGAAAAATGAGTGCTGATCAGCTGACGGAAATGGATTTTGCTGGTTATGGAATCGGTGGACTGAGTGTTGGTGAACCTAAGCCGCTGATGTATGACATTTTAAACCAAACAACTGAGCATATGCCAAAGAATAAAGCCCGTTATCTAATGGGAGTTGGAACCCCAGACTGTATAGTAGAGGCAGTAAACCTGGGTGTCGATATGTTTGACTGTGTATTTCCAACAAGGGTAGCGCGTAACGGTACAGCAATGATCCCAGAAGGACGGCTGGTTGTACGGAATGCAGCATATGCTGAGGATTTTCGTCCTATTGATGAACGCTGCGGCTGTTATACTTGCCGTAATTTTTCACGGGCCTATATCAGGCATCTGTTTAAGGCAGAAGAGTTGTTTGCTCTGAGGCTGCTTACGATTCACAATCTACATTTTCTGCTTGATTTTACAAAGCAGATTCGTTCTGCTATTGCCAGTGATACTTTCCCTGAGCTGCGCGAAAGATTTTTAGAAAATTATCGAGGCTAAAACAGGATTTTTCGTTTTTATGGCGAATATAATCCCAGATAGGGGAGAATTATGAAGGAGGTGTTCCCATGCAAGGTGGAGATACTATGGCGATGATCAATGCGATCTGGCCGTTTATCTTAATGGGCGGTATCTTTTATTTTATGCTGTATCGTCCTCAGAAACAAGAACAACAAAAACGTCAGAGAATGCTTGATTCTTTGAAAAAAGGCGATAAAGTAGTGACTATTGGCGGTATGTTTGGTGTGATTACCGCTATCAGTGAAAAAAAGGTTACCTTAAAGCTGGCTGAAGACGTGGAAGTTGATTTTGCACGTTCCGCTATCAGTGCTTTTCAAGATCCCGTTAAGCAGGAAATGGCAGAAAAATAATGAAGAAACAACAATTGCGCAAGGAGTTAAAATCTTTGCGCAATCAGCTTTCTAGGGATCAGGTTGACCGCTGGAGCAAAGAAATCTGTGCAAATATTATGCTTTCGCCACAATATCGTCATGCTGACGTCATTTTTGGTTATCTGGCATTCGGAAACGAACCGAATATAGACATTGTTTTAGAGCAGGCTAGACTCGCTGGTAAAACGGTTTGTGTTCCGCAGATAATTTCAGAAACAGAGATTTGTGCGGTGCGGTTTGAAGGTTTTGGTCAGTTATCACTTGACCGTTACGGAATCCGCAGTGTTAGTGGTACAGATGTTGTGATAAATCCACATGAAATAGCTTTGGTATTGGTACCTGGAGTTGGGTTTGCTAAAAATGGCAACCGAATAGGCATGGGTGCAGGTTATTATGACCGCTTCTTGGCACAGGTTGATAAAGCTGTGCTGATGGGTGTGACTTATAATGCCCTGTTATGCAGTAAAATACCAGTAGATTATTATGATAAACCGGTGCAGTATCTGGTTACTGAAACAAACGTTACTCTTTGTGAGTAGCTTGTTTATAAAAGTTTTGATGAACTTACTAAAGGGGGCAGCTAATTTTGAGATGGAATGAATTAGGCAAATTCTTGATTATCTCGTTGGCGATAATCGGGGGTTTCTGTGTTTATATTTCGCCTTTGTCAAATTCCATTAAACAGGGACTTGATCTGCAGGGTGGTACACATGTTGTGCTTCAGGCTGTTGATACACCTGAGTTAAAGGTTGATGATGATGCAGTTAATCGTTCAGTGAAAATTATTGAACGCCGTGTCAATGAACTTGGATTGACTGAACCGGTTATACAGCGTCAGGGTAAGGATCGTATTATTGTTGAGCTTCCTGGAGTTAAAGATCCTGATAAAGCGATTGCGATGCTCGGACGTACCGCACTTTTGGAATTTAAAGATGTCAGCGGGAAAACTGTTCTGACAGGTAAAGTCTTAAAGGATGCTAAAGCGCAAATTTCTCAGGGCAACCAGTCTGTTGTCGGTTTGGAGTTCAGTGATGAAGGCGGCAAAAAGTTTGCTGATCTTACCGCACGTAACATAGGTAAACCGATTGCTATTGTGTTAGATGGTGAAGTGCTTACCAATCCTGTAGTACAGGAAGCTATAACTGGCGGCAGAGCTCAAATCTCAGGATCACGTACTATGGAAGAGGCTGAGCATTTGGCTATTTTACTGCGTAGCGGTTCTTTGCCTGTGAAAATTGAGGTTATGGAAAACCGGACTGTTGGACCTACATTAGGTCAGGATTCTAAAGAAAAAAGTATTAAAGCTTTTGGAATCGGTGTTATCGGTGTTTTTGTATTTATGATTCTGTTTTACCGTTTGTCAGGTATTGTAGCTTGTATTGCATTACTGCTTTATGTAATGATGCTGCTTTTAGTGATGCGGTATCTGAATGCGACGCTGACTCTGCCTGGCATAGCTGGTATCATCCTGTCTATTGGCATGGCAGTAGATGCTAATGTCTTGATTTTTGAACGATTTAAAGAAGAAATTCGCAATGGTAAAACTTTACGTTCAGCAATGGATGCAGGATTTAATCGTGCGTTTGTAACTATTTTTGACTCTAATGTAACGACTTTAATGGCTGCCGTTATTCTTTTCTATCTTGGTACTGGACCGATTAAAGGCTTTGCAGTAACATTGGCTATTGGTGTTATTTTGAGTATGTTCTCGGCTATTACTGTGACTAAATTTTTGCTGCGCTTTTTGATTTCAAGCAATTTCACTAAAAACCCCGCTTTCTTTGGCGTTTCTGCTCCGAAGGAGGTGAATAAATAATGTTTTCGATCGTAAAGAATTATAAAATTTTCTTTTCCATCACCATTATTTTTCTGTTGATCGGCTTTGGTTCTATTGTTACCCGTGGTTTCAATCTTGGAATTGATTTTACAGGCGGTAGTATTGTTGATTTGACTTTTGAAAATCCGGTCAATGTGGCACAGGTTCGGGATGTCCTGAAAGAACATGATATGGGCAATAGTATCATCCAACTGGAAAACAGTGATGGCAAAACTGAAGCCAACAGTGTATTGATTCGTACTGGTGTTGTGGAGGATACTGAATTAAGAGCTACGATGAATGATCTGCAAAGCAAGCTTGGCAATTATCAGATACAGCGTGTTGAGCAGGTTGGCGCTACAATCGGTTCAGAACTGGTACAGCAGGCGGCTATGGCAATAGTTCTTTCCTGGGTATTGATGATTGCTTATATTACCTTTAGGTTTGAGTTTAAATTTGCAATAGCGGCAATTATAGCACTTATTATTGATGTTTTGGTAGTATTGAGTTATTTCTCATTGTTCCAAATGGAAATGGATTCTTCGTTTGTTGCAGCACTGCTGACGGTAGTCGGTTATTCTGTTAACGGTACGATCGTTATTTTTGACCGTATTCGTGAAAATCTGAAAATACATCGACGCAGTGAAAGCCTGGGCGAGATGGTCGATAACAGCATTTGGCAGTGTATGACGAGGACAATTTATACTGTGGCAACATCATTGTTTGCTATAGTGTCAATCTTCCTTTTTGGCGGAGAGACTATACATAATTTTTCTTTCGCTATGCTGGTAGGTTTTGCCAGTGGTGCCTATACTTCGATTTTTCTGGCTGGTCCGATGTGGATGTTCTTGAAAAATAAGAAAATTGGCATTTGATGAGTAAATAAAATCCCCTGTGCTTTGCACAGGGGATTTTTCATTTATCTGTGAATAGTATTGTACTGATACAAAAATGAGATCTTTTTTCATAAAAATGCTTGATAGTACTCAGAAATAGATTTCGTTTTTTGAAGCGGCTATTTAAATAGAGCGAAATAACCGTTGATAAAAATTCCAAGAACGATCAGAGGCAAAATATAAGTGACATAAAACCGCATCCATTTAGGAAATTTAAGACCGTTGCCGGTATCAGCTTCTTTGATAAAATTGTTCCAGCCCCAGCCATAACGCTGTGTGCAAAATAGCAGATAAACGAGGCTGCCTAATGGCAGTAGATTGTTGCTGATAAAGAAATCTTCTAAATCAAGGATACAGCTTCCAGGACCTAAAGGCTGGATATGGCTCCAGACATTGAAACCAAGTATACAGGGCATAGAAAGCATTGTTATCAGCACTATATTGATATAAATAGTTTTACTGCGGCTCCAGCCAGTAAGATCGCGGATGCAGGCAGTTATATTTTCAAAGACTGCAATAACAGTAGAATAAGAGGCAAATATCATGAAGAGGAAGAATAATGCTCCCCAAAATTGACCCCATGGCATTGCGTTAAAAACGTTAGGTAAAGTTACAAAAAGGAGGTTAGGTCCACTGTCCGGATTAACACCAAAACTAAAGCAGGCTGGAAAAATGATCAAGCCTGAAATAAGTGCTACGGCTGTATCCAAAATAGTGATAAATACTGCCTCGCCTGTTAGAGAACGTTCTTTGGCAATATAGCTTCCGAAGATAGCCAGAGCACCTATACCAAGGCTGAGTGTAAAGAAAGCCTGTCCCATAGCGGCGAAAATAACTTCGGAAACACCTTTTTCAAAGACTTTATTGAAATCAGGATAGAGGTAATATTTAAGACCAGCTTCCGCTCCTGGTAAGAACATGGAGTTTGCAGCTAAGGCTAACATGAGGATGAGCAGGCATAACATCATTGTTTTTGTGATTTTTTCTACACCGGCCTGTAAACCTAAAAGACAAACACCAAAACAAACCAGGACTGTCAGGACCATATTGAAAGTCATAGTCAGCGGATCACCAAGCAGGCCACCAAAAAGAGCGCCTACACCCTTAGCATCAAGCCCTGCGAAGTCACCAACAGCCATTTTATAAAAATAATACAGCATCCAACCAGCAACTGTTGTGTAGAACATCATCAGGATATAGTTGCCGGCAATAGCTCCGTATTTATAAAGGTGCCATTTAGTTCCTTTGGGTTCTAAAACATCAAATGAAAGTGCAGCGCTACGGCAGCTGGCACGGCCTACTGAAAATTCTGCTACCATGATAGGCAATCCTAGAATGAGCAGGAAAAATAGATAGATAAGTACGAAAGAGGCGCCTCCGTACATGCCTGTAATAAATGGAAAACGCCATACGTTACCAAGGCCGATAGCACAGCCTGCAGAAATAAGGATAAAGCCAAGTCGGGATGAGAAATTTTCACGTTCCATAGTAATAAAAGTCCTTTCACTCTGCATACACAGCATATGATAAAATAATAATTATAGTAAAAACAATTATACAAAAGAATCTGATTTTTGTAAATTGTTTGTGAACTTAGAATGAAATGAAAGTAAAAAGCATCTTGAATTTTCAAGATGCTTTTTTTGTAGAGGTAGTTCGTTTTCCTGTTAATAATAAACCTAGCCAAGGAAGTTTACCTCCTAATTTAGTTATGATAATACTTGAGAGTACAGATAAAGTGACAAGAAGACAGTAGATCAAAAGAATTTTTTTGCTGGTCATAACAATTCCGCCAACGTGACAAAGCCTGCTGATGATATCCATCCAAAAGGGATGGATGAGATAAACAATAAGCGAGTTTACTGATAAGAGATGAATAAACTTTCTGATAGGATTCGAAAGACTTGTTTTGGCAAAGACTGCACAGAAAAAAATCAGAGAACCTATTGTGTAAAGGAACCCCTGCAGACTTAATTGCTGAAGAGTGTTTACCAGAATGATCAGACTGGAATTATGATAAAAATAATAATAGTAATAACTGCCCCCGATAAACAAGAGCGTAAAGATGTAGAAGACACTTACTTTTGTGAAATGTTTGATAATAAATTTTATAAAAGTATTATAATAAACTGCTGCCAGGCCGCCTGACATGAAAATAAATAAATAATGCAGAGGCAGGTAATTTAGACGATAGTTAAAAAGGTTTTGTAAAAATACTGGTAAGTCAGTACTTTTAAGATTGGGATGACAGGTCAAGTAGTTGAAGACGATCTGCAGTAAGAACAGCAGCATAAAACCAATTTTAAGACTGCTGTTTTGGAAAAAAGAAAATAATTTATGCCATAATGGGAAAGTAAAATAAAACCATAGCAGTATGACCATAAAATATAAGTGGTAGCAGGATAAACCATAAAAGAGAAGAAAAAGGATATTTGCTGGCTGCCAGTTTATACATCCTGGCATAACAGCAGAAAAGTAAAGCAGATAAAACAGTGACCAGATAACATAGGGAAGTCCGACACTTTGCAGCCGTTTTTTTAAAAAAGGCAGATAAGCTATAGTAGTTTCTGGTCGGTATTGGCAGAATAAACCATAACCGGAGATAAAAAAGAACGCGGGAACACTATAGCGTGAAAGTATTTCCAGCAGCATATATAAGAAACTATTGGGATAAGGTGCTTCTAGGACAAAAGAACCAACGTGGATACCGATGACTCCAAGCATACAGATACCGCGCAGGTCGTCAATTATTTGATTGCGTTCCGGCATAAGATACTCCTTTTGAAAGTAGATTTATTGATTTATATATTATACTCTAAGCCTGCAGGGATGGCAAAGGAAAGTATGAACAAATAAAAAAACAGACTCGTAAGAGTCTGTTTTTAGGAGGTTATAAAACAATGCTTAAGGATTAACTGTTGCGCGGTAAACCTGTTTGCCATCTTTAAATCCAACTATAACAGTACTTTTTACTGCATCGTGGGAAGCGTCTAAAGAGGTTTTGCCTGTTACTGCCTGAAAATCTTTGGTAGCAGCTAATGCTTCTGCTACTTTTGCTGATTCATAGACACCTGCGCGTTTGATGCTGTCGGCTAAAAGCATGGCTCCATCATAGCCAAGCACTGCGGGCGCGTCAGGTTTTTGCTTATAAGTTTTAGCATAAGTATCTACGAAAGCTTTGGAAGCTTCATTGGTAGAATCCGGGCTGTAATGGTTTGTGAAATAGGTATTGTTAAGAGATGATGCACCTGCTATTTCGACTAATTTAGGACTATCCCAACCGTCACCGCCGATAATAGGAACTGTAATACCTAGTTCACGGGCTTGCTTGCATATTTTACCTACTTCTTCATAATAACCAGGTACATAAATTACTTCAGGCTTTGCCGCAGCTATTTTTGTCAAAACAGCTTTAAAGTCCGAATCTTTTTGCAGATATGATTCTTCAATGACAACTGTACCGCCTTTTTCTGTATAAGCTTTTTTGAAAAATTCAGCCAGACCTTTGGCATAGTCACTGCTGTTATCAATGTAAACAGCAGCTTTTTGGAGCTTCAGTTCATTTAAAATAAAATTAGCACCGACAGTACCCTGAAACGGATCGATGAAGCAAACTCTGAAGGTATTTGGTTTTACCTTACCTGTTTTTTCATCTAAGGTTACTTTTGGATTAGTGGCTCCAACTGCAAGAAAAGGAACCTTAGCGGCTTCACTTACGTTAGAGGCAGCTATGGCACTGGAACTGGCAAATAATCCCATAACAACGGGAGCTTTATCCTGATTGACCAGTTTACTCATTGCATTAGCAGCTTCTGCAGGTTCAGATTTATTATCGGCAACGACCAGTTCAATTTTTTTGCCAAGCAGACCACCGGTATCATTTAGCTGCTGTACGGCAAGTTTGATTCCATTTGTAATGGATGTTCCATAAGTAGCGTTATTACCTGTCAGCTCAGCAACAACGCCTATTTTAATAGTGTCTGCTTTCTTGTCGCTGCCTGTACCGCAGCCGCTGACTAAAACTGACATGGTTATAAGGGCACCGCCTATGGCCAGAGCCAGTTTTTTCTTAGTAAATTTCATGATAAATCCCCCTCATAAATAAATTAATAATTACGAAGAACAACAAGGTATTGTACTGGAGAGAAAAAGTCGAATTAAAAGCTTTGACTTCTCGAAGCTGCAGTACTGGAAAACAGTACGATAAAAGTACCTTGATACTATTCGATGAGATAATTGTACTTTGCAAAAAAGCAAAAAGCAAGAAAAACTTGATAAAGTATAAAAAATGAAGAAAAGTGTAAACAAAGGTATAGTTTCCATATCAGAATAGTATAATGAATTACCAGATTTACGGCAGGATTTAAATATTTAACAGCGAATTAAGATTTATAAAACAATATATATTCAAAGATGAAAGCAATATTTTAACAAGGGTGTGGAAGGTATGCAGTTAACAACAGTACAACTTGTGAGTATAGTTATAACACTGGTTTTAACGATTTTGCCAGGTATATATGCCGGTCGTAAAATAAAATCTGCTGATGACTATGCCTTAGGCGGACGCAGTGCCGGGATTGGTATGGTCGCAGGCAGTATTATAGGAACTATTGTTGGCGGTGCTGCTACCATAGGCACAGCACAGTTAGGCTTTCAGCTGGGACTAACCGCTTGGTGGTTTACTTTAGGATCTGGCATTGGGTTTATCATCATGGGACTGTTTTATGCCCGTCCGCTGCGTAATAGCGGTCTGATGACGATTTCTGAGTTTTTAGTTGTAAACTTCGGGAAGAAAGCTGGTCCGATAGCGAGTTTATCGGCTACGGCAGGTATATTTTTCAGTATTGTTGCAAGCATGCTTACGTCAATACATTTAATAGTGGGCCTTTTTCATGTAAGCCTGGTGGCTGCTGCGTCAATAATAATTGTTATTGTTGCGGCACTGGTTTTTTTTGGCGGTATCAACAGTTCTGGAATGGCTGGTATTTTTAAAATATTACTGGTTTTTGCAACTGTTTTTGTAGGAGGCATTCTTTCTTATAATGATTTGGGAGGATTGACGGGAATTCGTGAAAGTTTTCCTGCGTTTCCATGGCTCAGCCTTTTTGGTAAGGGCATTGAAGACAGTCTTTTTAGTTTATTTTCTATGGTGATTGGGGTTATTTCTACACAGACCTATGTACAGGCTCTGTTTTCGGCCAAGGATAGTGCAACGGCAGCAGCAGGCTGTGTCACAGCTGCATTGATTGTTATTCCTGTCGGGTTACCGTCAGTGATGATAGGTATGTATATGCATGCGATGCATCCGGAGATTAACGCTATTGATGCACTGCCGTTTTATCTATGTATATATTTGCCTGAATGGCTGGGGGGCATTGGTATTGCAGCATTGCTGCTGTCTTCGCTTGGTTCTATTTCTGGTCTTGCATTAGGAATTGGGACGATGATTTCACGAGATATTTTTAATGATTTATTAGGTCTTCGCGATGTAAAAAGATTATTGTGGATTAGTAGATTTTCAGTGCTGGCAGTTACATTTGGCGCAGTAATATTCGTTTTTCATTATCTTGATTCACTGGTTTTGCATTGGAATTATTTGTCAATGGCATTGCGGGGGGCAGGAATATTTTTACCATTGACATTTATTGTGTTTTTTAAAGGCTTAGTGCAAAAAGAGGCTGGCTTTGCCGCAATGATTGCTGGTATAATGGTAGCCTGCCTTTGGCCGTTTATTTTCCCGGATTCGGCAAATGCCTTATTCCCAAGCTTGGCTTTTAATTTGTTGTTTTTAGTACCGGGAGTATTATGGAGTTTATATAAAAATAAAGATAGGAGAGTTTGATGTTCAGCATCACTTTGCCGCTATTGGCAGGTGATGCTTTTGCTTGAGTAGCAGTGCATCCTTAAAGCAACTGGTGTTTGCCTATATCTGTTGTGGTATAATATATGGTATAAAATTAATAAAAAAATCGATGCTTTTTCGGAAGGAGGACTGTTGTGAGCGTAAATTTTACACATCTGCATGTCCATACTCAATACAGCCTGCTTGACGGTGCCGCAAAAATAAGTGATCTGGTTGCTTATGCTAAAGAAATCGGAATGAAGAGCCTGGCGATAACAGATCATGGTGTAATGTATGGTGTCGTTGATTTTTATCAGGAGGCAATGAAGCAGGGAATCAAGCCTGTTATAGGCTGTGAAGTATATTTGACAAATGGATCACGATTTGAAAAAACTAACCGTGATGGGATGTACCATTTGATTTTACTGGCAGAGAATGACGAAGGTTATCACAATCTGATGAAGCTGGTTTCACTTGGACATTTAGAAGGGTTTTACTATAAACCTAGAATTGATAAAGATATTCTAAGACAATACAGTAAAGGTATTATCTGCATGAGCGCATGCATTGCCGGTGAGATTCCTGTGCAAATACTGCGAGGCAATTTAGAAGGAGCTGAAAACAGTTTAAAGGATTATCTGGACATTTTCGGGAAAGACAATTTTTTTCTGGAAATTCAGGATCATGACCTTGAAGAAGAACATACTGTTAATACTGAACTGAAACGCCTGGCAAAAAAATATGATCTTGGTTTAGTGGCTACTAATGATTCTCATTATGTGAAGCGCGAAGATGCAGATGCACAGGATGTATTGCTGTGTATTCAGACAACAAGTACTGTAGATGATCCTAAAAGAATGAAATTTCCTAATGATCAATTTTATTTAAAAAGTGAAGCTGAGATGCGCGAAAAGTTCGGTGATTGTCCTGAAGCTTTAGAAAATACAGCGAAGATAGCAGAGCGCTGCAACGTGGAATTGAGTTTTGGTCATTTATTGCTGCCGGAATTCCCTATTCCAAATGGATTATCGGCAGAGGAATATTTGCGTAAGCTGTGTTTAGATGGGATGCCGGGGAGGTATCCTGAGCCGACGCAGCAGGTTTTAGATAGGCTGGAATATGAATTAGGTATTATCAATAAAATGGGCTATGACTGTTACTTTCTGATTGTTTGGGATTTTATAAGTTACAGCCGCAGAAATGACATACCTGTAGGACCTGGCCGCGGAAGTGCGGCAGGCAGTATTGTCGCTTATCTTTTAGGGATTACTAATATTGATCCGCTGAAATATGATTTGCTGTTTGAACGTTTCTTAAATCCTGAACGTGTAAGTATGCCTGATATAGATACAGATTTCTGTTATGAAAAAAGGCAGCAGGTTCTGGATTACATTATTAATCGTTATGGACAGGAGAAGGTTGCCCAGATCATAACTTTTGGTACCTTACAGGCTC
>OGOA01001448.1_pt1 | contig 11479 bp, 6 predicted proteins | sample 1573621 | NCBI WGS metagenome assembly OGOA01 (sample SAMEA2581917, study PRJEB24529) | metagenome | biome: Human gut stool | place: China | collected 2011
ATAGTGTATCTCGTCGAAATGATGCTTTGCCGCATAGGCTGTATATACGCCGGTAACCCCCGGATCGAAACCACATCCCAAGATAGCGGTAAGACCGGCTTTCTCGAAACGATCTTTATAGGCCCATTGCCAGCTGTATTGATATTTGGCTTCATCAAGCGGTTCGTAGTTGGCCGTATCTAAATAGCTAACGCCGTATTCCAGACAAGCATCCATGATATGCAAGTCTTGATAAGGTAAGGCCAGATTTACCACCAAATCCGGTTTGAAGGCGTTAAACAAGGCAACAAGCTCTTGCACGTTATCTGCGTCTGCCTGTGCGGTTTGCACTTTTACGTTCTTGATATCGGCGGTGATCTTGTCGCATTTACTTTTCGTACGGCTAGCTACCATGATATCCGTGAAGACATCCGCATTCATCGCTATTTTCTTAACAGCAACGGTACTTACGCCCCCTGCACCAATAACTAATACTCTTCCCATTTACAAATAGAATTAATCTTGTTAATATACAGTTTACAAGGTTTTCAACCAATGGACAAATATACGGCTTTTCCTTGACAATCCCTATAAAAGATTTATTTATTCATTTTAGAAGGGATGAAAGGAAAGAAAGATACAGCTAATGAATGTGAATACTGAAAATAGTCGTACTTTTGTCACATTTACTGTTTAAAGTTTGGACATGAGATTTTTAAATTATGCCGGGGGTGTTTTTATTCTGCTCTTATTGGCGTTGGGGTGCAAACCCGAGGCGAAGCGGAGCCGTGTGCTTGTGATCCAATCTTTTCGGTGGGATGACAAGAACTATCTGGAATTAAACTCGGATATCCGGAAAGAACTGAGAAAAAACCGGGTGAATGCGGACATCCGCACGTTTTATCTCGATTGTGAGTGCTATATGGCTGAGGAGGAAGAGGAACGGATGTATAACTTTATCGATACGATACGTCTTTGGAAGCCCGACATCATATTGGTGAATGATGATCAGGCTACCTATACGTTGATGAAATGCGGCCATCCTTTTGTAAAGAAAGTTCCGGTTGTTTTCTCTGGCGTCAATTTCCCTAATTGGGATTTGCTGGAAAAATATCCGAACGTAACAGGTAGTTGGGACAAGATTGATTATAAGGAAAACCTTCGTTTGATCGATCAGCAAATGGGAAAGTCTCGCATTTATATCAATTATGATAAGACCTCCTTAGGGCAGTTGGCTTTCCGGGAGTTGATAAAAGCGGTCGATACGAGCCGATATGTATTGAATTATAATCAATTGGCTTTCCAATTAAATGACCCGGACTTTAAGGTAGATTCCATGACGTTTAGAACCGAGATGAGAATGAAGGCGATACGTCCTTCGAAAAATGTAATTCATTTCATGCCTTTTCGTAAAGCCAATGGGGAGTTTTTATTGAGTAATATTAATGGTACCTATCCTTATTGCGTATTTTTCAATATCCGTTATGACTATACATCCGCAGGTTTGTCTAAGATGTTCGTGACTCCTTCATTTACGGCGGTGCGGGAAATCTTTAATATAAACGTGGAAGTTCTGGGAGGCTATTTTTGCTCGAATCGCATACAAGCGGCGGAACAGGCTCGGTTGGCGGCTAAAATTCTTTCCGGTACGCCTGTCTCTTCCGTTCCGATCGTAGAGAGTCCTAAAGAGTATCTGTATGATTGGGGGGAGATGCAACGTTTAGGTATCTCAAAGGAGGAGGTCCCTACTAATGTTCACATCATCAATATGCCTATTTCTGAACGGTATAAGATTGGGGTTTTTATCGCCTCTTCCTTGGGCGTGATCTTATTGCTGGCATTGATCGGTTATTTGTTTTATCTCTATTGGCGGGAAGCAAGACGAAGGAAAGCGGTGCTCGCTAATTTAAAGCAAGAGAAGGAGCATCTTTCTTTAGCGTTGGAAGGGGGGAATATATTCGCTTGGAAATTACAGTCTGGTACCTTCCGGTTTGACAACGAGTTCTTTAGCTATGTGAATATTTCTCCCCGGGAAATTCCTTTGGATGAGCTGTACGAGATGACTCATCCGGACGATAGGCAGAGTTTGCGCTCCTTGATTGATTTCATTTGTACGGGTACGATCTCTCATCATATCCTTCAATATCGTTGCGATTTTAACGGGAAAGGTTACCAATGGTGGGAATTTCGTTACGGAAGCTTAGAGGATGCGAATGATGGGTATGTAATCAATGGCTTATGTTTGAATATCCAAAATATCAAGGATACGGAGGAGGTCTTGATCTCTGCGAGGGAAAAAGCCGAGGAGTCGGATCGGATGAAGTCGGCTTTCTTGGCGAATATGAGCCATGAGATCCGTACGCCGCTGAATGCGATTGTCGGTTTCTCGAATTTAATGAACTCGGAAGAGGTCTTGGAGCCGGAAGAGCGTGAGCAGTTCGTGAAGTTGATTAATACGAACTCCGACTTACTATTGAAACTGATCAATGATATTTTAGATCTTTCCCGTATGGAATCCGGAAAGATGAGTTTTGTTTTCGATCGCCATGATTTGAATGTCTTGATCAATGAAATCTATTGTACTTTCCAGTTGATGATGCCCGAGGGGGTAGAGCTACGCATGCGTGTCCCCGAGATCCCGGTGGTTGTGGCGGTAGATCCTTATCGGCTGAAACAAGTATTGTCTAATTTTATCAATAATGCCATCAAGTTCACGACTTCGGGCTATATAGAAGTGGGATACTATTTCTGTACGAAAGGCGACTGCCTTCATATCTATGTAGAAGACACTGGTATCGGTATCCCTGAGGAGAAACAGAAGCAAGTTTTTGATCGTTTTTGCAAATTGGATGAGTTTGCGCAAGGCACCGGACTCGGACTGGCGATTTGCCAAGTGATAGCGCAGCGTTTCGGCGGTGAGATACAATTGAAGTCGGAATATGGTAAAGGTAGCCGTTTTATGCTAACTTTGCCTAAAGAACGTATAGGTTGACAAAGCATGGAACAAATAGAGGAACTTTCACGATTTATCAAGGAACATGCGTCGGATGATTTGAATCGTCTGTTGCTTTCCGCCTCTCGTTATCCGGGGATCGATATCCCTTTCGTGGTGGATCAATTAAAATCTCGGCGGCAGATCAAGGATAAACTACCTTCATGGTATCAAAACGATCGACTGGTTTTTCCGGCGAAGATAGCGGCGGAGCAATGTTCCTCGGAACAAACTGCCTTGTACAAACAGAGGTTGGTAGATCCACAGGCACATGTATGTGATTTGACCGGAGGGTTGGGGATCGATAGCTATTTCTTCTCTCGGAAAGTACAGCAGGTTACTTATATCGAACGCTTTCCCGCTTATTGCGAGGCGGCTATCCATAATTTCAAGGTACTAGAGGCTGATAACGTAACGGTATTGAATGGCGATTCTACGGAGTTGTTGGCTGAGATCGATGGAATAGATGTGTTCTATATCGATCCGGCTCGTAGGGGAGAAGGAAATAAGCGGGTTTTCGCGTTGCAAGATTGCGAGCCGGATTTAACAAAGCTAGTCCCCGTCTTATTTAGTCATGCCCCAAGGGTGATCGCTAAACTATCCCCGATGGCGGATATTCGTATGACACTGGATTTACTTCCGGGTGTGACTGACATACAGGTTCTTTCGGTGAAAAACGAATGTAAGGAACTTTTATTTGTGCTGGAACGAGGCTCGAGAAACGGGAATCCTCGGATCTGTTGCGTGAATTTTATCTCGGAGGAAGAGTCGGAATCGTTTACGTTCTCATTGATGGAAGAGCGGGAAGCGGTCGCCTCCATCCGTGGAGAAGTCAAGCGTTATTTATATGAACCGAATGTCTCCATCTTGAAGGCAGGTGCGTTTAAAGCGGTCGCCACTCGTTTCGGATTGAGTAAATTGCATGTTAGCAGTCATTTATATACGTCGGATGAGGTAGTCCCTTGTTTTCCGGGACGTTCTTTTGTGGTAGACGAAGTGATCCCCTTTACGAATAAACAATGTAAGACCTTGTCGAGGCAGATTCCCCAAGCGAATATCACAGTCCGTAATTTCCCCCTCTCGGTGGAAGAGTTACGTAAGCGAACTAAAATTGCGGATGGAGGAACTATCTATCTTTTCGCTACTACTCTGGAAAATGGGGATAAGGTACTTATCAAAGCTCATAAGATATAGGATACTGCATAGGTGCTGCAGCATTACTGCATAAGGGTTGCAGTACTACTGCTAGGCCTGTTGCAGTACTACTGTAAGGCTTGTTGCAGTACTATTGCAAAGCCTGTTGCAGTGATATCCGAAGGGATATAAAAAAGTGTATGATGTTATCACCATACACTTTTTATGATATGAGGTTTATATTACTTCAATAGATTCGCACGCATTTCCTCAATCTTAGCTTTTGACTCACGAGCCGTATTTATGGTTGCTACCATTCCGCTTAACGGAGCGATTGTAGTCCCTAATTGCTCCAAGTCAGGATAATATTTAGCTAAGTCGGCTGTGATCTGCTGGATGATACCGATACGTTTTTCCATATTCTCGCTCAAACCGGCGGAAATAGCGTCGCCTTTAACAACCAAGCCCGGATTTGCGTATACAATGGCATATTCTACAGCCATGCCCCCTAACAACTCAAGCTCAACGTCAGCCTTATCATTTTCCATCATAGCGTCGATCAATTTGTTTTCTTGGTTTTTCATGAATTTGCTTAACTCCTCTTTGCTGGCGTTAGCGGGAGCGGACTCTTTCATGATGTCGATAGCGAATGGAATGTCCAGATCCGTAGTCAATTTAACCAATACGTTCTCGATATCTGTAGTCGGCTTTTTCATAGCCTTCAATACGTTCAAGTCTGCGAAGTAGATACCGCAAGCACGTGCTTTCTGGGCTTGTGTGTTCAATTCGGAAACCTTGCTGACCGGCAACATAAAATCAGTATTAGCGACAGAGATCGTAACCTCGCCGGTAGATACTTTGTAAGGCAACTCCGAATCCGGCATATCTTTCAAGAAACGAGTAACCTCGTCTTTCAACTCGGCAGTAAGCAGACCTTTAGATACTTCTCCTGCGATAGCTGCTTCTTCCTCTACTTTTTGCTCAGCGGCGTCTTGTTTTTTACTGCTGTTGCAAGATACCATTCCAAATGTAATCGCTGCTATGGTTAGCAGGCTAACAAAACTCTTTTTCATGTTATTCTTTATTTTTAGATTATATATTTTGTCATTAATCGCTCCCTTTGTTTAAATACTTGCCGGGAAACTCTGCGAAGATAGATATAATTACCAATAAAGCAAAGATTCCTAACATTAATAAATTAAATGTAAAAGTAGAAAATGTATAACCGGCGAATTTTTTCTCATGACTATAGAAATCTGCCCGATTTTAGGGTAGATCCGGTTGTGGGCCTCCTTATAGAATTGGGTACTGGTTGAGTTGAGTACCAGCTCCTCGATGGCTGAGTTATGATGTTCCTTTTTCAAGGTGTTCAACCATTCGGAGCCGTGTTCTTGAATGACCTCTTTCCGTTTTTTCTCTAATAACGCCGTGAAATTATCGCTACGGGTATGCAGGGCTTTTTCTACTTTATCCATATAGCTCTCGTAACTCTCTTTGGACGTATAGGGGGCGATACGGGCGGCACGGGATAGTACGGCCAGTTCGTTGTGGATCGTCCGGGGGTTCTTTTTCCGGGATCAGGTTGAGGCTGTTTATGAGGCTGCGCACCTCGTCAGCATGGACATTCCGGTAATATTGCGCTAGGAACTTTTCTTTCTCGACCGTGAAAAATAGGCGGTTGTAGCTGTTGTTCCGGAATTGTTCCGTAACCAACGCCTCGAATGCCCAACGTGAGGGAATAACCTCACCGATAAGGGGCACTATGTTCCGGCTGGATGCGCTTCTGCTCAAATCGTCGAACTTGACAACTAAGCCGCAAAGTAAGATCTGCGGGATTAAAAGCAGCGGTATCGTTATATAGATCGCTACGATCGAGTTTAGGGATTGCGATAGTACCAAACCTGTCAGGTTGGCGAGGAATGAGGTTGCCCATAGCGTGATCCACCAAGTAAGGAACATCTCGCTTCCAATGCCTATCAATAAATTTCCTACCACTATGAATAGCAAACTTTGGATCGCTGAGATACAAAGCAGGTAGAACATCTTTGACGAGAGATAACTGCCTCGGCTCAATCGCAAGAATCGTTCTCGCTTTAGGAGCGTCCGGTCCTTGATGATCTCTTCGGCGCTGATACTTAATCCCGTGAAAGTAGCGACAATCACCGCCATGAAAATGTAGGATACCAGATTTTTGTTCGCCAGCAAAGAATACCCGTCATCGGGTACGAAGCGGGTGAGCAGGGCCACGATCACCGCCAATAAAGGAGTCTCCAGTAAGGCGATGCACAAGTACTGCTTATTGGTCAGCTTGGTCTTTATGTTTCTTTCCAAGAAGATACAGAATTGCTTCCAGATCGAGGGCTTCTGCTGATGATTCGGGGGCAGGGGGGTAGGCTTAACCTCTTGGAACTTCGGGCGGGAAGCTACATATAACTCATGCCATTCTTTTGAAGTTATCTTCCGGATGTTTGTCTGGTTTCCGCTATCGTCTATCTTTTTTGCGTCGATAATGGTTAGGATTAGTTCCGGATTGATATTTCCGCAGGTGCCGCAAACACTGATGTCTTGATCTGTATAATTGGCGATCCGTTTGAAATAGGTGATCGCCTCGATCGGGTTACCGTCGTAAATCGGGTAACCGCCGGTATCTAATAACCATAGGCGGTCGAACAGTTTATAGATCTCGGACGAAGGTTGGTGGATATTGACAACCACGAGCCGTCCCCGGTGTGTTTGTTCCTTTAACAGCATGATGACCTTTTCGGAATCGGTGGACGAGAGGCCGGAGGTAGGCTCATCCAAATAAAGGATCGCCGGCTCACGGATAAGTTCCAGTGCTATATTTAAACGTTTACGTTGCCCTCCGCTGATCGTTTTCCGGATTGGAGACCCGACGGCCAAATCCCGGATCTTGCTCAGATCCAAATCCTCCAGTATCGTATTGACACGATCCTCGATCTCCTTTTTGGTCAGGTTGGCGAAACAAAGGCGGGCGGTATACCATAGATTTTGGAATACGGTCAGCTCCTCGATCAGCAAGTCATCCTGAGGCACGAAACCGATCAATTGCTTGCATTCCGGATCACTCAGCGGATGTCCGTTCAGGCATACATTTCCCTCTCCGGGGATAATATTCCCATTTAAGATGCTTAACAAGGTCGACTTACCAACGCCGCTTCCTCCCATGATGGCTACCAACTGGCCAGATTCAAGGTTGAAAGAGAAATTGTGCATACCGTTCTCGCTATTCTTGAAGCTGAACTCGATATCCCTCCCGGTTAATAAAATACGTTCCTTATGCTCATTCTGATTGAATACATCGAGGACATCACTATAATAAACCGGCAAGAATAGTGGGCTTTTGATTACGCTGCTGCGTTGCCAGCCATAGAAGATACCGGAAGTAAGCGGGATATCGTTCATGAATACCCGTCCGCTGCCTTGGTAGATAAAGACCATTCGGTCGAACCGGGTCAGTCTCAACACCCGTATCTCGCCCTCCAACCCCCTTCTGTAGATATGGTTGACGTCTTTATCGCTATCATCAGCGTTGATCGTAAGTATGGAGGGGGATTTTTTACCGACTACAAAGGCGTATAGGTTGTCGAAGGTATCCGTATCGATATTGAATATCGTAGCGATCTTATGGAAAATGGCTAAGTTCTCGTTCAATCCTTCATTGTTGCCATGGGCGAACTCCATGAAACGGAGAAGAAGCAATAGTTGGTCTTCCGCGATCAATTTGGGCTTGAGCTGGTTGCATACGTTAATAATAACGCTTTCTCTATCGATGTCGAACTCCGGGTCATCGTAAACACTTTGTATCTCTTCAAATAGCTCCATATATTCTTTATGGGAGCGGATACCAAAGTGACTGGTTAAGTAAGAATTGACAGCTTGACGTGCTTGATCACTTTCTATTTTTGCCAAGGACGCAAATATAGCGAACAAGTTTAGTAGCCCATTGAGTATAGTTTCATTCATTCATCAAAGTATTGTTTCAAATGTCTTGCAAAGATAAGGTAAGTGAAACAAAAAACAGGTCGAATGTTAGACTTTTTAAGCGGTCAGGTGAATAACATGATCAATAATTGGGCAGAAATCACCCGGATGAACATGGATAACGGGTAAACCGTAGCGTAAGATACGGAAGGCTCGTCACCCTCGACGGTCGTATTGGCATAACTCAAGGCCATCGGATTGGCCATGCTTCCGCATAGCATACCTATGTTGTGGGCGTAATCTAACTTGAAGAATTGCGAGGCGATGAACCCGACGATCAAGACCGGTACGATCGTCAATAGGAAACCGAGACCGATCCATAACAATCCCTCGGCACGGAAGACGGTCTCGAAGAAATGAGCTCCGGAGTCGATTCCCAGTCCCGCCAGATAGATCACTATACCGAACTGCCGCATCATCAGGTTTGCGCTCTGGGTGGTATAAGTCGTTAGGTGGAAACGGGGGCCGAACGCACCCATCAAGATTCCAACGATGATCGGTCCTCCGGCGATACCCAGCTTGATGGGGGTACTCATTCCCGGTATGGCGATTGGGATCGCCCCGATTAATACGCCCAGCGTAAGTCCTACGAATATGGCAAGCAGGTTGGGGTTATCCAGCCGTTTCAGCTCGTCTCCCAATATCTTACCCACGTTATTCACGGAATTGGCCTCGCCTACGATCGTTAGTTTATCCCCAATCTGTAGACGGAGGTCACGGGAGGCCACCAGATCGATACCCGCACGGTTTACCCGGGTGATGTTGATCCCGTATAGGTTGCGGAGCCGGAGCGAGCCTAGCTTTACCCCGTTTACCCGGTTGCGGGTTACGACGATACGGCGGGAGATCAATTGGCTGTCGATAGCGTTCCAGTCAATATCTTCCTTATTCCAGTCCGTAGTCTCTTGTTCTCCGAAAAGTACCTTGATGGATTCGACATCCGCTTTTACGGATATGATAAGCAAATGGTCTTTTTCCTTTAAGATGGTTTCAGAGGTAGGGATCGTCACCTTTCCGTTCCTCCAGAGGCGGGAGATCACGAAATGTTTCTCTGTCAATTTCATGACTTGCTGGATGCTCTTATTGTAAATAGAGGGGTTTAATACCTGAAATTCCGCTACGTTTGTTGTCGTGTCTTGCTCCTTATGCGTGCTCTGTGTCTTTTTTGCGAATAAGGACCTCAAGATGATAATAGCGAGAATTACGCCTACGACACCTAATGGATAAGCTACGGCACAGGCCAGAGCCATATCCGTTACGTTCCTCGTATTTTCCGGATCCATTTGTAAGAGCGCTTGCTGGGCGGCACCTAGGGCCGGGGTATTCGTTACGGCACCGGATAGCAACCCTACCATAACGGGGACGGAAATTCCTGTTATCCAATGAAACACCAACGTCAAAATCAGTCCTAAAGCGATCACCCCTAATCCCATCGTATTCATTTCCACCCCGCCTTTTTTTAGGGAAGAGAAGAAACCGGGACCTACCTGCAATCCCAAGGTATATACGAAAACGATAAGCCCGAAGTTCTGAGCGAAGTTCAGCATGTCCTTATTTACGGTAATGCCCAGATGCCCTGCCATAATACCGGCGAAGAATACAAAAGTGATGCCTAATGAAATGCCGAATATCTTTAGCCGCCCTAAATACACACCAACCGCCGCCACGATAGAAATGACGGCCACGGCCTGTATCATCGAGGGTTCTGTAAGCGTCTCAAGTAACCAATTCATAAGAGTTTCTTTTTTGCTTTAGAAGCGCAAAAATATATAAAACAAAGCAATTAAAAAAATTGTAGTATCTTTGCCCACGAAATAACGATGATACAGGGTGAGGGAAACGATGGTTAAATATATAAAGTGGTTGCTGCCGGTACTTTTTATTGCGTATTATAGCAGTGTCTCGCTTTTTACGCACGTCCATGTGGAGCATGGTACGACCATCGTGCATGCGCACCCTTTCAAGAAGACGGCGGACGGTACTTGCCATCATCATACCTCTTTGGCGGAGATACAGTTGTTTCATATGCTCTCATCTATTCACGTGATGGACGGGGCGATTCACCTGTTACGTTTACAATTCTATTCTTTAAAAATATCTAATCTCTCTGAGTCTCCGGTCTATCCGGATCATGTCACTTCCGTTGAGGGACTGCGATACCTGCGGGCTCCCCCAGTTGTTTGATTACATATCCAGAAATCAATATCCGTTTGTAGAGACGGGGCATGCCCGTCTCCTCGGCAATTCGTAATCATTAATATTCAAACAACTATTAATCAAGCAATGAATAAGTTCATTACACTTATACTATGCCTGTGCTGTGTCTTTACATCAGCGTGGGCAGAGGGAGACGATCATACCTCCCTGAATCCTTCCGACGCTAATATCGTAGGCCATATCCTCGATAAGAAAACAGGAGAGCATCTCTCTTTTATCAATGTCTACCTCCACGGTACGACGATCGGTACGACCACCGACGCTACCGGTCATTACTATATGAAGAATCTTCCCGAGGGAAAATACACCTTGGTCATGAAGTCTATCGGATATAAAACCGAGGAGAAGACGGTGACCCTTAAGAAAGGGAAGACATTGGAGATCAATTTCAATGCCGAGGAAGACGCTGTCTCCTTGGACGGTGTCGTCGTATCGGCAAACCGTAACGAGACGACCCGCCGTCTGGCTCCTTCTTTGGTAAATGTACTCGACTCCAAGGTGTTCGAGACTACGCACGCCACTTCCTTGGCCGACGGTCTGAACTTCCAGCCCGGCGTGCGTGTGGAGAATAACTGCCAGAATTGCGGTTTCCAACAAGTACGTATCAATGGTCTGGAAGGCCCTTATACCCAGATATTGGTGGATAGCCGGCCGATCTTCAGCGCCCTGACCGGCGTATATGGCTTGGAGCAGATCCCGGCGAATATGATCGAGCGGGTAGAGGTGATGCGCGGAGGAGGCTCGGCCTTGTTCGGCTCGTCCGCTATCGCCGGTACGATCAATATCATCACGAAGGAACCGATGCGCAACTCTGCCCAGATTGCCCATTCGTTGACGATGATCGGGGGAAGCCGTCCGGATAATAATACGACCGTGAACGCCTCATTGGTGACGGACGATCATAAGGCGGGTGCCTCTTACGACCATGATGGCGATGGCTACTCGGAGCTGGGTAAGCTGGAGGCGAAGACCCTCGGATTCCGTTCCTACTTGAAGACCAGCAATTATTCCAAGCTGACTTTCGAGTACCATAACATCAGCGAGTTCCGCCGGGGCGGTAATTTATTGGATCTTCCGCCTCATGAGACGGATATCACCGAGCAGACCGACCACCAGATCAACGGGGGAGGCCTGAAATTCGATCTTTTCTCTCGC
>OGOA01001455.1_pt1 | contig 11415 bp, 4 predicted proteins | sample 1573621 | NCBI WGS metagenome assembly OGOA01 (sample SAMEA2581917, study PRJEB24529) | metagenome | biome: Human gut stool | place: China | collected 2011
TCTCTATTGAGACTGTTTTGGATGCAGTGAAGAAACAAACAGGTGTGAATATGTTGTATAATTCACAAATGTTTAAAGGAGTGCCTCCAGTGTCGATTGATGCGAAAAATGAGAAATGGGAGATCGCACTTAAGTTGATTCTTAATCCTCAAGGATTTGATTATGTGGTGAAGGACGGCATTGTGGTGATTCGCAAAATGCAGGCGGAAAAACGGGAAAACCGTATTCGCGGTATGGTTGTTGATTCGAATAGAGAACCGATTCCCGGAGCCAGTATTATTGTGAAAGGTACTCGTACAGGTACTTCAACAAACATTGAAGGTGAGTTTACGCTGGATGTGAAAAATGACAAAGTGACTTTGGAGGTCTCTTTTATCGGAATGAAAAAACAAACACTTCAGGTGGACGCTACCCGTAAGAAGATGCTTGAAATAACTATGGTGGACGATGTGAAAACATTGGAGGATGTAGTCGTTACGGGATACAGTAATGTCCGTAAATCCAGCTTTACGGGTAGTTCTACGCAAATAACAGGTGATGAATTGCGCAAGGTGTCACAGACGAATGTACTTGACGCCATGCAGTCGTTTGATCCTTCTTTCCGCTTGATGACTAATACGCAGTTTGGCTCCGATCCTAATGCGTTGCCTGAAATGTATATTCGCGGACGTTCGGGGGTAGGTGTTAGAGATTTGGATAAGAATCAACTGTCTAAATCGAATCTGGAGAATAATCCGAATCTTCCTACATTTATTATGGATGGATTTGAGGTTAGCATTGAAAAGGTATATGACTTGGATCCTAGCCGTATAGAGAGTATGACTATCCTTAAAGATGCTGCCGCTACGGCTATTTACGGTTCGCGTGCCGCTAACGGTGTAGTGGTAATTACTACTGTTGCTCCAAAACCGGGCGAAGTTCGTGTTTCTTACAATTTCACCGGTACATTGGAAATGCCCGATTTGCGCGATTATAGTTTGGCAAACGCTTCGCAGAAACTGGAAATGGAACGTCTTGCCGGACTTTTTGAGAATAGTAATATGGAAAATCAGATTGTTGACTACAACAGAAAATTCGCAGAAGTTCAACGTGGCGTGGATACCGATTGGATGGTGCTACCTCTGCGAAACGCGTTCGACCATAAGCACAGTCTCTTTGTAGAGGGAGGTACGCAGAATTTGCGTTGGGGGGTAGATGCTTCTTACAATGGGGCCAATGGTGTGATGAAAGGTTCCGGACGTGATCGTTATAGCGTTGGTTTCTCTTTGGATTATCGTATGAAGTCTTTGCAAGTGAAGAACACTGTATCGTTTACTCATTCCAAATCAAAAGAGTCGCCTTATGGTTCTTTTAGTGATTATACCATTCTGCAGCCGTATGATACCCCTTATAATGATGACGGGACATTGAAAGAAAATTTAAAATTCTCGCAAGACAGTGGTAAACGGCAGGCTAAAAACCCGCTATACGAAGCAACCCTTGGTAATTATACTTGGAGTGCTTATGATGAAGTATCCAATAATTTGAGTCTGAATTGGTATCTGACTGATTACTGGACCGTCAGAGGTCAATTTAGCGTGAACCGTAAATATTCTAGTGGAGAGCGGTTTGTCGATCCGCTGTCTTCTAAAACAACCGCTTCTCCTAATGAGGGTGGACATAATTTGGGTGATCTTTATGTAGACAATGGAAACAACTTGGATTGGAATGCAAATGCAGCTTTATATTATACACGTTCTTTCAATAAACATAATTTGAATTTGTCTGTGGCGTGGGAGGCGTCTTCCGGAGTATCAGATGCGACAAACGCTCATTACCGTGGGTTCCCGAACGGACAATTCCATTCACCGAATTATGCGGCCGAGATATATGAAAAGCCGTCGCGTACCGAAGGTACTTCACGCATGGTCAGTACGTGGGCTACCGGAAACTATACATGGAATGATATTTATTTGGCTGATTTCTCCGTTCGTTTTGATGGGTCATCTGATTTTGGCTCCAAGCAACGCTGGGCACCGTTCTTCTCCGGAGGTTTGGGGGTGAACATTCATAATTATGAGTTCTTGAAAGGAAACGAGATAGTCAATAAATTGAAGGTACGCGCATCGTATGGTCGGACAGGTAAGGCTAGTTTCCCATCTTATGCCGCAACAACCATGTATGAAGCACTTTTCGATGAATGGTATGCAACTGGTTTTGGAGCAGTGCTGAAAGCTTTAGGAAATAACGACTTGACTTGGGAAAAGACTGATAAATTTAATGTAGGTATTGAAATGCAGTTCCTGAATCGGCGCTTGACAGTGGATGCGGATTATTATCATGATAAAACCATCGATTTAGTGAACGACGTCAGTTTGTCTCAAACTTCCGGTTTCTCTAGTTATAAAGATAATATGGGAGAAGTGTTGAATCAGGGATTCGAGTTGCAGGGACGTGGCGAAGTATTCCGTAATCGTGATTGGTTGGTAGCCTTATGGGGGAATATGGCGCATAACAAAAATAAGATTGTGAAAATATCAGATTCACAACGTGCCTACAATCAGCGTGTGAAGGATTTCTATCAGAAAGGAATAGTTGATATGAATTATAATGGATATGAGCCTCAATATGCAGTACCTATATCTCAATATGAGGAAGGACAGTCACTTACTTCCATTTGGGCTGTGAAGTCTTTGGGTATTGATCCCACTACGGGTAAGGAAATATTCCTGAATCGTGATGGTAGCGTGTCCGATACTTGGAATGCCACTCAGGAAGTGGTTGTTGGTAATACAGAACCTAAATTCAACGGTTCTGTTGGGTTTAATCTTGCCTATAAAGCATGGAGCTTGTTTGCGGCTTTCCAATACGAATGGGGCGGACAGGAGTATAACCAGACTTTGGTGGATCGGGTAGAAAACGCCAGAATACAATATCAAAATGTAGACTTGCGTGTGTTGACCGACAGATGGAAACAACCGGGAGATATTGCTCAGTTTAAAGATATTAAAAACGCTGATAATGTCACCATGCCGACTTCACGCTTCGTTCAGGACAAGGCTTATCTGCGCTTGAGTGCATTGACTTTGAGCTATGATTTTAATCGGGAGTGGATAAAGAAATATTTGGGGATGAATATGCTCCGATTGGAAGCAAGTACACGCGATTTTATTAACTGGAATTCTATCCGTCAGGAGCGAGGCTTAAGCTATCCGAAGTCATGGACGGTCGATTTCTCTATTAAAGCACAATTCTAAGTATACCATTATGATACAAAAAATATATACTACGTTTATTTCTTTTGCATTTGCAGCCTTGACACTTTCTTCGTGCTCAGATTGGCTCGATCTTTATCCTTCCGACGAGATAAAGGAGGAATATTTGTTCTCTTCCGGTGATGGTTTCCGTACAGCGACGAATGGTATTTACCGGAAAATGGCTACTTTCGATTTGTATGGCAGTAATCTTACTTGGGGAATTTTAGATGCCTGGGCTCAGTCGTATTATATAGATCAATTTCCGAGCATAGGTGGTGGAACAGCAATGAGAAAGATAGCAAGTCTTGAGTTTAAAAATACCGAATTAGTTCCTGTTACTGATGCTATGTGGAATGCTGCTTGGAATGTGGTTGCCAATTGTAATGAATTAGCTCAGCAAGCAGCCAAAGCCGATCCCAGCATCTTTTACGGGCTTGACGGTGAACGTCAGATGATTTTGGGAGAAGCTATTGGATTGCGTGCATTTATACAATTTGATTTACTTCGTATTTATGCTCCGTCTCCTTCTTCTGTTGGTTTCAAAGAGGATAAACGTACTTTTATTCCTTATGTCAATACTTATCCTAGCTATCTTAATGATCATCAAACGGTTAGCTATTGTTTGGAGCAGATTATTACTGATTTGAAGGAAGCACAACGAATTCTGAAAGATGTAGATGAAGATTCTGATATGCGTGCAAACTATAGATTTCATATTGCAGCAGTTTCAGAAAAACTGTTTGCTGGAAGTAGAGGCTATCGTCTGAATTATTATGCGGTAACGGCGGAGTTGGCTCGTGTTTTCTTGTATGCGGGAAAGAATGCAGAGGCTTATGCAGAAGCCAAGAAAATCATTGATGAAGAAAGTAAAACTGGTTATTTTAAAGCATCAACCAATTCAACCGGTTTCAGGAATGGAAATATGAAGATGTATAATGATATTATTTTTGGGCTTTATTCCCCCAAGGAATTAGTGGAATGGGATCAGGAAATAAATCATGCTACCGATGGTGACAGTCAAGAATCTTATTTGTGCCTTGATAGTGATGTTGCGAAAGATTTGTATGGGGATGAAATAGACAGTGACTGGCGGTTTAATTATCAATTGGAAGAGAAATATTATGGATATTATTATCGTACGTTGAAATATTACAAGCAGACAGAAAATAAGGATGAAGGAAAAATAAGTAACAGGACGCTCCCTATGATACGTATGTCTGAGGTATATTATATTGCTGCTGAGGCGATTTTTGATACTAATCCCAAAGAAGCGCAAGGTTATTTGGAATTAGTGAAGAAGGGGAGAGGAATATCAAAGAAGTTCGATAATGTGACAAACAAATCGGAGTTTATAAATTTGTTGGTAAACGATGCCCGTCGTGAGTTTTTGGGTGAAGGGCAGATATTTTATATGTATAAACGCTTGAATCGGTTGATGCCGGCCAGCTCTTTTTATGATAGCGATGTTTTGCCGACTGATGAAAATATGGTGTTGCCGAAACCTGATTCGGAATCAAATATTTAAAAGTAAAGGAATATTTTCAGAACAACTATTTAATAGAAACGAAAATGAAGATAAAATATACTATATGGGGAGTGTTGGCTGGCACCGCAGGTTTGATACTCACTTCATGTGAGGAGAAGGGATTGTTGGTCAGCAGTAACGATACAGCCTATTTGAGATTTGCTAATGATATGACAAAAGACACGACTACAGTATCTTTTAAAATGTATAATGAGGGTGAGGATGCCGAAATACCGATAGAAGTCTCTGTCTACGGGCAAATACAGGAAGATGATTTACATTTTAATGTAAGTGCAGATGCCGAACGTACTACCTTGCCGGCTAATTTGTATGTATTGCCTGCAGATTGTAAGATAAGAAAGGGATTGCTTACGGATACTATTTATGTGACACTGAAGAATGATCCGATATTGAAGACAGAAACGAAGGTATTGGCATTGCAGGTCGTAGAAGCAAATGCTGTGAAACAGGGTGATTATTTGTATTCGCGTGCTCTCATTTCTGTCACCGATCGTTTGTTTAAGCCCGACTGGTGGTTGGTGAACGATGCTGGGACGGAAGAAAACCCGGGAAATTCGGTCGATTGGTTTTATTTGGGTGAATACTCGGAAAAGAAGTATCAGATGTTTTTGGACGAGTTGAAAAAAGATGATATGGTGTTCGACGGAAAGAATAAGCAAGTATTGCGTAAATATTCGTTGAGACTGAAGAATACCCTGAAGCAGATGAACGAAGGAAAGAAAAAGGAAGATTGGGAGAAAGATGAGCATGGAAATGTGATTACTGTGGAAGTGGCAGGATAATTATAAAATTGCAAAGTATGAGAAAATTAGGAATATATGTAGTGATGGCTATTTTTGCCGGAGTCGTGTCAGGTTGTTTGGATGACGACAACAATTATAACTACAAGCAGATAAATTGGCTACAAGGTGGTGATTTCAATTTTGAGAATATCAATTCTGAATATAACTTGATAGAGGGAGATGAATTGGTATTGGCACCTACATTCAAATTTACGATTGATAGTATAACGCCTGATGTCAGCTATGAATGGTATATAAACAAGCAGTTACAGGCAAATGAAACTAGTGCCACTTATACATTTAAGGCCGACAAGAGTGGTCAGTATCAAGTGACATTTGCAGTGAGAGACAATAAGTCGGGGGTTCAGTTCGGAAAGTCCACAATTATTAATGTGATGTCTATGTATCAACGTGGATGGACAATTTTGTCAGATGAAAACGGACGTTCCGTACTTCATTTTATCGTACCTACAACGCAACATTATCAGGTAACGTATAATGGAGAAACCTTTACTCGCGATTCGTTGGTTTATCATATAGTGAAGCGTAACGTTGTCCCCAATTTAGGTTCAAATCCTAAAGGATTGATGAATAATATTGGTTATATAGATTATAATCATATGTATGGAATCAGCACATATGACGAACTGGTGGTGAAGCAAGATCGCTGGGTGGAACTTAATGGTAATACATTGGAACGCGAAGTATACACAGATGAGGAATTTCGTGGGGATATTCCTGCAGATTTCTCTCCGGTAGAAGCAGCTATGACTTATTCGTGTAAAGCATTATTGGATAAGAACGGATTGATTTATTGGGAACAGAAGGCGGATGCGGCGGATTTTCATGCGGGCACCTATTTGTCCATAGGATTAAATAACCAAACCCGATTCAGTCGTTTGTTCCAAGCTTATAAATTCAATAGCTATAATACGAATATGATCCTTGCATTGACGAAAGAGGATAATTCATTGGTAGGCATCCTGGATATGGGTAATGTAGGTGAGAGTTCAGCTATTACTGAGATGTCTAGTTCTTCAAGTGGTAATGTGTATAATATCACTGATCCGAGTGATGAAGATCATTTTTCAAATATAGAGAAGACGGTGGTAGATGCATTACCTGCTCCGTACGATGATAGAAATGATTTTACGGTAGCTGATCCATTTTGGACGGTTTTGTTGAAAGATGAGGCTACTTCAGCGTATGAATTACGTTACTTCGGGCTGGAGGCTTATAGTAGATCTGTTAGCTGTATGGAGGGCTGGTATTATGAGGCTTCTTTGGGCGTTATCAATGATTATCGTGGTATGGCTAACTTTGGAAACAAACGTTATGTGGTGATTGCCGACGGAAATCAGCTTTATTATTATCAATACGGTTGGGATGCTTATGGAGATGTGGAATATAGAGGTGAATTAATGCCGTTGGGGGAACCGTTACCTGCGGCTGTTAAGACATTGTCGGGTATGGATGTAACTACTAACTTGTATAAACAAAAGTACCCTTACGATGGGCAGTTAGGAGTTGCTCTGGAAGACGGAAGTTTCTTTATATATAGTGTTGTTGAAGAAAAATCGGAGAATGGGACGTGTACGTCGGTCTCTCTTAAACAACAATTTCCGAATGAAACCACTTCGGAAGAAAACAAGAAGTTTGATAAAATTGTAGATGTCCTTTATAAACTGGGAAGTGGTGATGATTATATGTCATTTGCGTTCTAGAAGAGCTTTAAAAGCGTTTTTTTGATAATAAATAACCATTATGGTATTAAAACAACTTTTTATTGCCGGCAGCTTGTCTTTTACTCTTGCATTGCAAGGATGGGGACAAGCTCCTGCCGAGCATGATACGGTACAAGCCAATTATGAGTTGGCGGAGAAGTTCCATAAATTTACATTAGGGGGAAAACTGTCTAATAATAGTATGTCCCTTTATCCGCATGAAATCAATGATACGGATAATTTCTGGTTTGATTTTACGACTTCGGCAGGTAAACACTACTATTATGTCAACCCCAAGGAGGGAAAGAAGGAGTTGCTCTTCGATAACGAGGAAATGGCTATACTGCTTTCCGGTTTAACTCATGAGGTTGTGAATCCGGTAAGGTTGGATTTGTCAGAATTAAAGTTCGCAAAAGATCAAAAGTCATTTGTATTCAGTTACAGGTCGAAAAAGTATGATTACAATCGAATTACCCGCAAATTGAAAGAGGTGGAGGAGAAAAAGGCAGATGACAGAGATGCCGAGCCGATATATTCATGGATGAATTTTTCTCCGGATAAGAAGTACATACTGTATGCGAAAGACCATAACTTGTATGTGAAGGGCAACAAGGCATTGGGAGTAGATACTACGGAAGTGCAATTGACTACGGACGGAGTCCCTGATTTTTCGTATGCTCGTGAGGAGGATGCGGGGGAGAATGGTGAAGTTCCTTCTAATGCTCGTTGGTGTCCTGATAGCCGGCATGCATATATTGTGCTTGATGATAATCGGAAATTGCGTGACTTTTGGGTGATTAATTCGATTTCGGACAAGCCGGAGTTGAAGAAATATAAGTATGAATTTCCGGGAGATAAATATGTAACCCAGAATGAACTTGTAATCATTGATATTGTAGAACGGACTGCGAGAAAAGCGAAGATACAAAAGTGGAATGACCAGTATGTGATGCCTTTTAGTGTAACGTCGGATAGCAAGTATGTCTTTTTTGAACGTACCAAACGTACATGGGATGAGGTAGACGTGTGTTCGGTCAATACCTCTACCTTGGAGGTCAAAGAACTGATTCATGAGGTGGATAAGCCTTATCGTGATCCGCATGCGCGTAGTGTGGAAGTGCTGAATGATGGAAAAGATATTCTATTTCGTTCCGAACGTACAGGGTGGGGACACTATTATCATTACGACGGTCAAGGGAACCTGAAAAATGCGATATCTTCAGGACCGTGGGTAAGCGGACATATTGCCGCTATTGATACGCTGCAACGTACGGTTTATTTTTATGGATATGGAGATGACCCGAAGATCAATCCGTTCTACTATCGTTTGTATAAGTCCAATATGGATCGTGAGGGAGCAACTCTACTCACTAAAGAAGACGGGCAGCACCGGGTAATCTTTTTGAAGTCTAAGCGCTACTTTATTGATACATTCTCAAGAGTCGATATGGAGCCGAAGATATTATTGAAGGACAATACCGGCAAGGTGATTATGGAGTTGGCAAAGCCTGATTTAAGTCAGGTATATGCCGCCGGTTGGAAGAAGCCGGAAAATTTTGTGGTGAAAGCTGCCGATAATGTTACGGATTTGTATGGAGTGATGTGGAAGCCGTCTAATTTTGATCCGGAAAAGAAATATCCGATTATTTCGGTTGTTTATCCGGGACCATACTTCGGGTTCGTTCCTACTAACTTTACGTTGGATGATAGCTATTGTACCCGTATGGCACAGCTTGGCTTTATTGTAATCACTGTAGGCCATAGGGGAGATACTCCGATGCGTGGAAAGGCATATCACCGTTACGGTTACGGCAATATGCGTGATTATCCGTTGGCGGATGATAAGTATGCTATTGAGCAGTTGGCTCAGCGCCACTCGTTTATTGACGGTAAGAAAGTTGGTATCTACGGACATTCCGGTGGCGGATTTATGGCTGCGGCTGCTATCTGCACTTATCCGGACTTTTATAAGGCTGCCGTTTCTTGTTCCGGAAACCATGATAATAGTATCTATAACCGTGGTTGGGGAGAATGTTACAATGGTGTAAGAGAAGTAGAGAAGGTGGTGAAAGACAGTCTGGGTAACGAGACCAAAGAATATGAATACAAGTTTAGAGTAAAGTCGAATGCAGAGATAGCCAAGAATCTGAAAGGACACTTGATGCTTGTAACCGGAGATATGGATAAGAACGTGAATCCTGCACATACATACCGTATGGCTCAGGCTTTGATTGAGGCCGGTAAGGATTTCGATATGCTTGTCATTCCCGGAGCCGGTCATGGATATGGCTCTGCCGATGAGTATTTTGAGAAGAAAATGTACCGTTTCTTTGCCAAACATTTGCTAGGTGATACCCGTGCAGACTATTGGGGAGATATTAACCGTAGTAAATAAGACAATAGATAAGATTTTATGAAAAACTCTCTCTTTAGATATTTGTGCCTGGCGGTTGCATTAGTATCATGCAACCTTGCCGGTGCGCAACAAAAAGCGAATTATCAGTTAGCGGAAAAGTTCCGTTTGTTGGAGCAAAATCCTATAGATAAGTATTCTACAGAAGTCAGACCGACGTTTATCAACGATACGGATTGCTTTTATTACTCTTTTACAACACGTGAAGGAAAGAAATATTATTATGTCAATCCGAAGAAGAAGGAGAAACGATTGTTGTTTGATACGGATGAGTTATTGAGCAAAATTGCAGTATATACCAAGAAAGCCTATTCTCCGGCAGATCCGCATTTGTCTTTCACATTTATGAAGGACAACGAAACCATTCGTATTGATTTTGACCGCGGACTTTATACATACAATATCCATACAAAAGAATTGAAGCAACTCGATGAGAAGCCGACGTATAAAACCGGCGACCCGTATTGGATGAAATATTCTCCGGATAGCTTGTATTTTCTTTATGCCAGTAAGGATAACTTGTATTTCGTTGGAAACCCGAAAAAGGGACAGGATACAATCCCGGTTCAATTGACGACGGACGGTATGCCGGATTATACATTCAACCGTGAAGACGAAGGCAAGATGGAAGGCCGTTTCGGAGCCGAATCGGCTCACTGGATTCCGGGAAGCCACCGTTTCTACGCTGTCCGTGAAGACAACCGGAAAGTCCGTGACTTGTGGGTTATTAATTCTTTATCCAAGCCTTCTCCTGAACTGATCACTTATAAAGCTGAATTGGCCGGCGATAAAAATGTGACTCAATATGAATTACTGTTGGGAGATGTAGACAAGCGGGAAGTTAAGAAGGTGGATATCAATCGTTGGCCGGATCAGTATATTGATGTATTGTATGCGTCAAAAGACGGAAAACGCTTGTACTTCCAACGCTATAACCGTACATGGAACCAGTCGGATATTTGCGAAGTGGATGTAGAGACCGGAAAAGTGCGTGTGGTGATTCATGAAGAAAACAAGCCGTATCTCGATTATCAGATGCGTAATGTTTCTTTCCTGAATGACGGAAAAGAAATCCTGTTCCGTTCCGAACGTAACGGTTGGGGACATTATTATCTGTATGATACAGCAACAGGAAACCTGAAGAATCAACTGACAGACGGTACTTGGGTAGCCGGCCCGGTTGCGCAGATTGATACTGTCGGACGCAAGATGTATTTCTATGGTTATGGACGGGAGAAGGGAATTGACCCTTATTACTATATTCTTTATGAAGCTCATTTGGATCGTCCGAATGCACTCCGTCTGTTGACGCCGGAGAATGCGTCACACGAAGTCAGTATCTCTCCCTCCTGTCGCTATCTGGTAGATTCATATTCTACCGTGTCGCAGGAGCCGGTAAACGTGGTTCGCAACCGGAATGGGAAGGTAATCATGACATTGGAGAAACCGGACTTGCAACCTGTCTATGAAATGGGCTGGAAAGTTCCGGAACGTTTTAAAGTAAAAGCTGCCGACGGAGTAACCGACCTTTATGGTGTGATGTGGAAGCCCGCCGATTTTGATTCGACGAAAGTTTACCCTATTATTTCAAATGTTTATCCGGGGCCGTTCTTCGAGTACGTGCCGACTCGTTTCACAATAAATGATGTTTATAACACCCGTTTGGCTCAACTGGGATTCATTGTAATTACCGTAGGCCACAGAGGGGGTACTC
>OGOA01001468.1_pt1 | contig 11334 bp, 4 predicted proteins | sample 1573621 | NCBI WGS metagenome assembly OGOA01 (sample SAMEA2581917, study PRJEB24529) | metagenome | biome: Human gut stool | place: China | collected 2011
TGACCTCTTGCATGCCATGCAAGCGCTCTCCCGAACGGTATCGAAACACACCCCCCAGAAAATCGTGTGTGAATGGGTATCATTTGGCGTTATATGGTCAAATACGACAGAAGTCATTGATTTTCTTTGTTTATCTGTGATACCATTCGTTACGAGACCAACGGCGTTGCTCTCTTCGCCTATGGTGGAGACTCCGGCACTCAAAGAAACTTTCCGAAAAACACAACGAGGTGACCATTTTTGAAACGTCGAACTTTTCTTGTCTGCACCGCTGCACTTTTTTGCGGTGCGCTTCTGGCAGGAGGCTGCACTCAAAAAACTTCTCAGCCCGTCCTTCAGCAAATTGAATACTCCAATTTGGCAGATTCGGATACACAAGCTCTTCTTTCCAAGCTTTTGCAGGATGCCGGCGTATCCGACCTACGGATACAGACCTTCTTTGATCATGTGCAAAAGTTCAACAATGCTGTGGACCCGGCATGGCTCACCACAGGGTTTGAAAATGCCAAGCCTTCGGATCTGAAATACGATCCTTACTCCATGCAGGACGCATGGACGGAAAAATATGACACCTTCCCCGGCTGGAACTGTCGGATCACCGCTTGTGGGCTGTTCGGTGATTTTATCACTGTCACAGGCAAGGCAGACCTTGACTCAGCCGAGGACACCCTGTTTATGGACTATGAAACACTGGATTCTGACCCAGAATCCCTTTGCGGCGATGAACGGCAAAAGTTTGATGCGCTGTTCGCCCCTGTCAAAACCACCAATACGACCGATATTCCTACCCATTTGAAAACGATTCAGCAGGAATGGAAGAAACGCGGCCTCTCCTTCGTAGACGATGATAAGATCCGTCTCGTCTCCGTAGTCCTGCACGATCAGTTCTCTGAAACGGACAATTCTCTTATGATCGGTCATGTCGGCGTTATGCTTCCCACATCGGATGCAGTATATTTCGTCGAAAAGGTCGCTTTTCAGGAGCCGTATCGCTTATTGAAGTTCAAAAATCGAACCGAGTTGAGCGATTATCTGATGTTGAAATACGACAACTCGTGGGGACAGGATACTGCCCACACCTTTATTCTGGAAAATTCAGACCTGATGGACGGCTGGCGCATTCTTGACGAACAGGAAAACGCAAGCTAAAAGCATCGCATTCGTTGGGGGAGCCGTACGGTCTGACAGATCATTCGCCCTCTGATACCAAAAGGACGCTGCAGCCTCTCGCCCAGAGGCGGCAGCGTCCTTTTTATCTCGGAATGTTTTGTTCGCAGGGGAACTCCGGGCTTATGACAGGGTCACGATGAACGTACCGGTTTATACCGAACGGTAGATTGCAGACAGGATTACGGCTGGCTGCTCTGATAAGCTGAAACAGAAAACCGGTGACTTTCTCCATTGCGGAAAGCCACCGGTTTTTGTTATCTTACTGCCTGTTTCAGCCGCTCCAGATCATCCGCATCCGGATGAGAAAGAGCCTTGTCGAAATTCTCGATCATTGCGTCCAGATTGGGCAGATGAAGCGGCTGCTTTTTCATGTTCTCATATCGCTGGCGTACCGACATCGGCATCTTTCCCTGACACATGAAGCTGCCGATCACCGTGTTGCTGCTGTGCAGATCTTTTTGCACGGCTTTCAGGATCTTGTTAAAATATTCTTCGCTGCCGCCAAAACCAGCGGTACCAAACAAAAACACCTGCTTTCCCCGCAGCTGCTTTAAAAAGTCCGAAGAACTTTCATCCGCTTTTCCCTTATCCGTCCAGAAGCCCACATAAAGGGTGTCCGCTTCCATGGCGGCAGAGTTCGGGTTGCCAAAATAACAGCAATCTGCCTGCGGCAGGCAGCTGTGCAATGTGTCTGCCAGTAATTCCGTGTTGCCTGTTTTACTGCTGAATACGATTGCGTAACTCATAGCTTCTCCTTTGGAGCCGTTGGCTCTCTGATGTTATTTGGATTCTATAATATTTTCAGATGAAACGCAAGAGATTCGGGCAACTTGCGTAATGAGAATTCCAGTCTGAAGTGCGCAGCAGATTGGTCGCGCCCACACAAAACAAGCAAGATGGGAGAAAGCACAATGACTGAGAAGCGTTATCTAAAGTGGTATAATAAAGTCGGCTATGGTTCAGGCGATATTGCAGGCAACGTGGTGTATGCATTCCTGTCCTCCTTCGTCATGATCTATCTGACCAACACCGTTGGCCTGAACCCCGGTATTGTCGGCACTCTGATTGCAGTTTCCAAACTGCTGGACGGTGTGACGGACATTTTCTTTGGTTCTTTGATTGACAAAACGCATTCTAAGATGGGCAAAGCCCGTCCTTGGATGCTGTACGGCTACATTGGCTGTGCCATTACGCTGGTGGCAATTTTCGCCATTTGCGTCACCTACATTTTGCAGCAGATCTACGGTGCCATGATCAGCATGGGCACCTACTATGCAACCTACATCCTTGGCAACCAGAATCTGTTCGGTGTATTCTCTTGGGCAATCAACATTCCTCTGATCATCGCACTGGTGTTCACCCCGACCTTGGTTGCAAAGTGGAATGGAATGTATAAGCTGAATGTAATGAGCTATACTCTGGCAACGATTTCTCGTGCACTGGTTGCTGTAGCTGGTTACATGGGCAGCGGCAATGTGACCTTGATGCTGCTCTTTACTGCAATCGCAGCTCTTGGTCAGGGTCCTTGGCAGGGCGATATGAACGCTGTGATCGCAGCCTGCTCTGAATATACTTGGCTGACGAAGCATAAGCGCGTGGATGGCACGATGTACTCCTGCACTTCTCTCGGTGTGAAGCTGGGCGGCGGTCTGGGTACTGCCATCACCGGCTGGCTGCTGGCAGCAAGCCATTTTGACAGCGCTCTGACCGTTCAGCCGGATTCCTGCATCAATATGCTGAAGATCATGTATCTGGTGATCCCGTTTGCTCTGGATGCCATCATCACCTTCATTCTGTCTCGTATGAAGGTCGAAGAAGCAAATGAAAAGCTGCGTGCAGCAGCCTGATAAGAAACCATTATCATTTCTCCTTCATCTGCTGTTCCCCGGAGGAATCCAGCGATTCCTCCGGGGAGGCTGGAGAAATATTATAAAATTATAAAAGGTAAATGAGGAAATACTATGGCTGCATTTGATTTTACAAAAGTAAAAGACCCCACCTTTTTCAAGGAAAACGTGCTGAATGCTCATGCAAGTTTCCGTACTTACGCTTCCCGCGAAGAATATCGGACAGGCTCCTCTTCTTTGGCGCTGAAGCTGGACGGTATCTGGAAATTCGCCTACGCAAAGAACTACACCAGTGCCATCCCCGGCTTTGAAAAGACAGATTACGATTGCAGCGGCTGGGATGACATTCATGTTCCGGCACACATCCAGATGGAGGGCTACGACATTCCCCAGTACGCGAATATTCAGTATCCGTGGGATGGCCGTGAAGAAGTACAGCCGGGCGAGATCCCGCAGCGGTTCAATCCGGTGGCAAGCTATGTAAAATACTTCGAGCTGCCGGAATCCATGCAGGGCAAGCCCGTCCACATCGAGTTCGAGGGTGTGGAAAGCGGCATGGCTCTTTGGCTGAACGGGTCTTATGTGGGTTACACCGAGGACAGCTTCTCCGCACACGCATTCGATCTGACTCCCTATCTCCAGCCGGGCGTGAACAAACTTGCTGTGCAGGTGTTCAAGTGGACTTCCTCCAGCTGGTGCGAAGATCAGGACTTCTTCCGCTTCTCCGGCATCTTCCGCAGCGTGTGGCTGTACGCCATCCCCACCGTGCATCTGGAAGATATATCCGTCAAAACGCTGTTTGCCGGGGATGATTTTACTCATTCCACGCTGGAAGTTGCATTGCAGGTGGAGGGTAAGGGCGCGGCCCGTCTGACCCTGCGAAGCAGTGAGCTGGAAGTGTTCTCCGAAAAAATCGCACTGAACGGCGGCTCTGCATTGTTCAGCCATGCGGTGGAGAATCCCCACCTGTGGAGTGCAGAGGACCCGGCTCTGTATGAACTGGAAATCGAGCTGCTGGACGATGCAGGCCATCTGGTAGAGGTGACCGGGCAGAAAGTCGGTTTCCGCAAGTTCGAGTTGAAGAACAATCGGATGCTGCTCAACGGCAAGCGCATCGTGTTCAAGGGTGCCAACCGTCATGAGTTCAGCTCCATTACGGGTCGTGCTGTGGGCGTACACACCCATGAGGAACTGCTTCGGGATATCATCACCATGAAGCAGAACAACATCAATGCCATCCGTACCAGCCATTACCAGAACCAGGATGCACTGTACGACCTGTGCGACGAGTATGGTCTGTATCTGATCGCAGAGAACAATCTGGAATCCCATGGCACATGGGACATCCATCAGGCGGGCATTCGCGGCATCGAGGGCGTTTTGCCCAATGATAAGCCGGAGTGGAAAGCTGTCTTGTTTGACCGCATGAATTCCACTTACCAGCGTGACAAAAATCATCCTGCTGTTCTGATCTGGTCTCTGGGCAACGAATCGTTTGGCGGTGAGACCCTGCTCCAGATGGCAGAGATGGTCCGCCGCTTTGATGACACTCGTCTGGTGCATTACGAAGGTGTGGTCAATGATCCCCGCTTCCTCGAAACCACCGATATTGAGAGCCATATGTACAGCACTGTGAAGGACATTAAAGAGTATCTGGCACAGGGCGATAAGCGGCCTTATATCGAGTGCGAATACTCTCATGCTATGGGCAACTCCAACGGTGCTTTGCACAAGTACACGGAACTTGCCGACCAGAAGGACTGCGGCTATCAGGGCGGCTTTATCTGGGATTACATCGACCAGTCCATCTGGAAAAAAGACCGCTACGGCAAGTGGTTCCAAGCCTACGGCGGCGACTTCGGTGAGCGTCCTACCGACTATAATTTCAGCGGAAACGGCATTGCCTACGGTGGTGACCGTGCTCCTTCTCCCAAGATGCAGGAGGTCAAGTTCTGCTATCAGAACATCGCCATTTCCATCGACAACTCTGGCTTTGAAGTCTGGAACAAGAACCTGTTCACCTCTACGGATGCTTTCGACTGCGTTGCTCTGCTGCATCGCGATGGAAAGCTGTATCAGCAGCAGGAACTGACCAATATTGATGTTGCTCCCGAAGAGCGTTCCAGCTTCCCGCTGCCGTTTATGGTTCCTGCGCTCCCCGGTGAATATGCAGTGACCATCAGCTTCCGTTTGAAGGAGGACACCAGCTGGGCAAAGAAAGGTCATGAAGTCGCCTTTGGACAGGGTGTGATCGCTGTGGTCCGTTCCATTCCCAGCAAGAAGGTCACGCCGTTTACCGTTACGCACGGTACACACAACATCGGTGTCCGGGGCGAGAATTTCGATGTTTTGTTCTCCGATCTGAACGGCGGCCTGACTTCCTACCGCTATGCCGGCAAAGAGATGATTCAGGAGATTCCCCGTCCCAACTTCTGGCGCGCTCCCACCGACAACGACTGCGGCAACAACATGGGCGGCGTTCGCGGTCAGTGGAAGCTGGCAAGCCTGTACGCTACCGCCAAGGGCATCGGCAAGGAGATCCCGTCTGTTCATGGCGGCACCATCCTCCAGAACCCCACCTGCGAGGTGGAAGCCGACAGCGTGGTCGTGACCTATCTCTATAACCTCCAGACCAGCCCCGCAGCAGAGTGCAGCCTGCAGTACCGTGTGTTCGGTGATGGCCGCATCCAGACCACCCTGCACTATGACCCGGTGGAAGGACTTGCAGCAATGCCGGAGTTCGGCGTACTGTTCAAGATCGACGCTGACTACGACACGGTGGAGTGGTACGGAAACGGCCCTGCGGAGACCTACTGGGATCGCCAGCATGGTGCAAAGCTGGGCATTTACCAGAACAAGGTTGCAGATAACATGGCGCAGTACCTTATGCCGCAGGAGTGCGGTGCAAAGACCGCTGTGCGCTGGGCAAAGGTAGTGGACCGCAAGGGTCGCGGGCTGCTGTTTACCGCAGATGCCGCAAAGCCCATGTTCTTCTCTGCGCTGCCCTACACTCCCCATGAAATGGAGAGTGCCAAGCATCCTTACGAGCTGCCCCCGGTCCATTACACGGTGATTCGTGCTATGGGCGAGCAGATGGGCGTCGGCGGTGATGACAGCTGGGGTGCCAATGTCCACCCGGAGTATATTCCTGATGTAACCAAGCCTGTGGAGTTCACCTTTACGTTCCGTGGCATCTGACCCTCGTTATTAAGACACCTTCGCATTGAGATATGGACATCCCTGCATGAGATTCCTATCAAAAGCGAGGGTGTCTTTTTTTGGTATCACAAAATCTCAATTCCTGACACCATTATTTATAGGTGGTGCTTCACTCTATATAAGTAGCGTTGCTATGTCAAAATAACCGTATGTCTTTGTTATTTTTCATTTCAAAGATAAACCTCTCTGTTCCTAGAATGTGGTTGGCAAACCCACACTCTATTCTACAGAGAGGTTTCTCTTTGTCTAGGGCTAAAGCCGTTTTTATTCCACCAGCTTAGCTGGTAGTTTTTCTTCACTCAAGTTCTTAACAACAAAAAAATCCAACGATTTCTAACGTGAAATCGTTGGATTTTTGGTCCGAGTGGCGAGAATCGAACTCACGGCCTCTTGAACCCCATTCAAGCGCGCTACCAAAACTGCGCTACACCCGGATATCGACCGCCGCTTCCCTACCGAAGCGTGGCGACATGAAATATTATACTCAGATGCAGCAGTTTTGTCAACAGATTTTTACAATTTTCTTTGCTTTTTTCGTAAAAAGTCTGATTTTTGCGAAAGTACGCGTTTTATTTATTTTGCTCTTTTTCTTGCAGGAGCTTGTCTTTTTCCAAAAGCGGTTTCAGATATTGACCGGTAAAGCTGCCCGGCACCTCTGCCACCTGTTCGGGCGTGCCTTCGGCCACGATCTCGCCGCCTGCACTGCCGCCTTCAGGGCCAAGGTCAATGATATGGTCGGCGCACTTGATAAGATCCAGATTGTGCTCGATGACAATAACCGTGTTGCCCGCATCTACCAGCTTCTGCAGCACCTCGATCAGGCGGTGCACATCTGCAATATGCAGGCCGGTAGTAGGCTCGTCCAGAATATACACGGTCTTGCCAGTGCTGCGGCGGGCCAACTCATTGGCCAGCTTCACGCGCTGTGCTTCGCCGCCGGAAAGGGTGGTGGCGCTCTGGCCCAGTGTTACATAACCGAGACCCACGTCCAACAGGGTCTGCAGTTTGCGGGCGATCTTGGGCTGGTTGGAAAAGAATACCACTGCTTCCTCCACGGTCATGTTCAGCACATCGGAGATGGTCTTTTCCTTATACTTCACTTCCAGCGTTTCGCGGTTGTAACGCGCCCCCTTGCATACCTCGCAGGGTACGTACACATCCGGCAGGAAGTGCATCTCGATCTGCAGAATACCGTTGCCCTCACAGGCTTCGCAGCGGCCGCCCTTGACATTAAAACTGAAACGCCCCGGGCCGTAACCGCGCATTTTGGCATCCTGTGTCTGGGAGAATACCGTGCGGATATCATTGAACACACCGGTATAAGTGGCCGGATTGGAGCGCGGCGTACGGCCAATGGGCTGCTGGTCGATACCGATGACCTTATCCACAAATTCCAGCCCTTCTACCCCATCGCATTTGCCTGCGCGGGAACGCGCACCGTTCAGCTCGCAGGCAAGCGTCTTATACAGAATTTCGTTGATGAGGCTGGACTTGCCGGAGCCGGAAATGCCGGTAACGCAGATAAACTCTCCCAGCGGGAATTTCACGTCGATATTGCGCAGGTTATTTTCCCGTGCACCCCGTACAGTAAGGTAATTGCCGTTGCCGGTGCGGCGGGTCTGCGGTACGGCAATGCGTTTGCGGCCGGAGAGATAATCGCCGGTGATGCTGCGCTTTGCCTTGCAGATGTCCTTCACGCTGCCAGCGGCTACGATCTCACCGCCATGCACGCCTGCGCCCGGGCCTACATCCACGATATAATCCGCGTTGCGCATGGTATCTTCATCATGCTCCACCACAATGACTGTGTTGCCGAGGTCGCGGAGATTTTTCAGGGTGGCAATGAGCTTGTCGTTATCGCGCTGATGCAAGCCGATGGACGGCTCGTCCAGCACATAGAGCACGCCGGAAAGCGCACTGCCGATTTGAGTGGTCAGGCGGATGCGCTGGCTCTCGCCGCCGGAAAGGGTGCCTGCTGAGCGGGCCAGCGTGAGATAATCCAGACCCACGCTCTGCAAAAACTGCAGGCGGTTCCGGATCTCCTTCATGATCTGGCCGCCGATCTGCTTCTGCTTTTCGGTCAGGTTCGGTTCGTTCTCGGCAATGAATTTCAGCTCGTCCCGGATGGACATTTCGCAGAAATCGCTGATGTTCTTATCCCCGATGGTCACAGCCAGCACCACGGGTTTCAGGCGCTTGCCGTGGCAGTCCGGGCACTCCACGCCGGACATGAAGCTGCCGATTTCTTCCTTCATCCACTCGCTGTTGGTCTCGCGGAAGCGGCGCTCCAGATTCTCCACGATACCCTCAAACGTATTATAGTAGACACCGCTGCCGAACTCGTTGGTGCGGTGCATCTCGATCTTTTCGCCGTTGGTACCGTAGAGCAGGGCGTTGACCGCCTCGGTGCTCATATCCTTGATGGGCGTGTCCAGCGTAAAACCGTACTTTTTGCCAAGTCCCAGATAGTACATCTCGCTCACCGAGCCCTCAGCGTAGTACCAGCCGCTGGCCTTGATGGCACCCTCCCGGATGGAAAGGTTCCGGTTAGGCAGGATGCGTTCCTCGTCCACCCGCATGAAGGTGCCAAGGCCGGTGCACTTTTCGCAGGCACCCAGCGGGTTATTGAAGGAGAACAGCCGGGGGGACAGGTCGCTGATAGAGATGCCGTGTTCCGGGCAGGCAAAATTCTGGCTGAAGGTCATCACTTCGCCGCCGACCACTTCCACCTCGGCCACACCGCCGGTCAGGGCCAGTGCCGTTTCCAGCGAATCGGCCAGGCGGCCCCGGATGCCCTTGCGCAGGGCAAGGCGGTCCACCACCACCTCCACGGTGTGCTTGATGTTCTTTTCCAGCGTGATCTCCTCATCCAGATCGTACAGATTGCCGTCGATCTTCACGCGAGCGTAACCGGCACGGCGGGCGGCATCCAGCTCCTTCTGCTGGGTGCCCTTGCGCTGACGCACCACCGGAGCCAGCACCATGAACTTGGTCCCCTCTTCCAGCTTCAGGACGGCGTCCACCATCTCGTCCACGGTCTGCTGACTGATGACCCGGCCGCACACCGGACAGTGGGGCACGCCCACGCGGGCGTACAGCAGGCGCAGGTAATCGTAGATCTCGGTCACGGTGCCCACCGTCGAGCGGGGATTCTTGTTGGTCGTCTTCTGTTCGATGGCCACCACGGGGCTTAACCCCGTGATCTTGTCCACATCGGGACGCTCCATCGTCCCCACGAACTGCCGCGCGTAGGTCGACAGCGTCTCCATGTAGCGCCGCTGCCCCTCGGCGTAGATCGTGTCGGAGGCCAGAGAGGATTTTCCGCTGCCGGATACACCGGTGACACAGATCAACTTACCAAGAGGAAACTCCACATCCACCCCTTTCAGGTTATTCCCCCGTGCACCACGCAGCCAAAGGCTATGTCCATTACCTTCACGACGTTTTTGGGGTATTTCTATCTCACGTTCACCATTGAGATATTGCGATGTCAGCGTATGCGTCTCCAACATTTCCTTGGGAGTTCCTGCAAAAACAACCTCTCCACCGAGACGTCCGGCTTTTGGCCCCATATCAATAACATAGTCGGCAGCCAGCATCATATCCTTATCATGTTCCACCACAATCACGGAGTTTCCCATGTCACGGAGTTCTTTCAAGGAGTTGATAAGACGTAAATTATCACGCTGATGCAGACCGATACTCGGCTCGTCGAGAATATAAAGCACATTCACCAATTGAGAACCAATCTGTGTAGCCAAACGGATACGCTGGCTCTCACCACCGGAAAGGCTGACAGAACTACGGTTCAACGCCAGATAATCCAAACCGACATCCAGCAGGAACTTCAAACGTGTACGAATCTCTTTCAGAATCTCCACTGATATTTTCTTCTGCTTATCGGACAGGAACTCATCTACCTTCATCAACCAGTCATACAGCTCGTTGATGTCCATGTTTGCCAATTCATTAATATTCTTATCGTGGATGCGGAAATGCAGAGCTTCCTTATTCAGGCGAGCCCCTTTACATTCAGGACAAACCGTTGTTTTGGCAAATTGTTCCGCCCATTTCTGCGCTGTCGCAGAAGCATCTTTCTCCTGCAACATCTGAATATACTTCACCACTCCTTCATAGGTAACAAAGTAATCGGATGAAGTGCCGATCAGCGAACTCTTGATTTTAATCCGTTCGTCAGAGCCATACAACACTTCATCAATCGCATCGTCCGGCAACTCCTTAACCGGTGTTTTCAACGTTACATCGTACTTCTCAAGCAAAGCACCGATTTGCCAGAAAATCATCGCATTCTTATATTTTCCCAAAGGAGCTATCGCACCTTCGTAAATGGAAAGTTCACGATCGGGAATCACTTTGTCCACGTCAATCTGATTGACTACTCCCAACCCTTTACACTTCGGACATGCGCCTTGCGGTGAATTGAATGAGAAGTTATGCGGAGCAGGTTCACGATAAGACAACCCGGTGACAGGACACATGAGCCGCTTACTATAATGTCGGATACTTTCGGACTGGGCATCCAAAATCATCATCAGCCCGTCTCCCTGACGCATAGCAGTTGCCACACTCTGTTTCAGACGCCGGTCGTCTTTCTCTGCAACCACTAATTTATCGATAACCACTTCTACATCGTGGTTCTTATAACGGTCGAGCTTCATACCATGCGTGATTTCACGCACTTCTCCGTCTACTCGTACATATAAATATCCTTTTTTACGTATCTGTTCAAAAAGTTCTCTATAATGTCCTTTACGTGAACGCACCAATGGCGCCAGCAAATATATTTTCTTTCCTTTATAATCTTTCAGAATCAAATCCAGAATCTGCTCTTCGGTGTATTTCACCATTTCTTCCCCCGACAGATACGAATAAGCGATTCCCGCACGGGCATACAACAAACGGAGATAATCGTAGATCTCGGTAGTTGTTCCTACGGTAGAACGGGGATTTTTATTCGTTGTTTTCTGTTCAATGGAGATAACCGGGCTCAAGCCTGTTATTTTATCGACATCCGGACGTTCCAGATTGCCCAGGAAATTGCGGGCATAGGCTGAAAAAGTTTCGATATAGCGGCGCT
>OGOA01001485.1_pt1 | contig 11201 bp, 10 predicted proteins | sample 1573621 | NCBI WGS metagenome assembly OGOA01 (sample SAMEA2581917, study PRJEB24529) | metagenome | biome: Human gut stool | place: China | collected 2011
CGTGGCTTCAAAGGTACGTTCCTGATTGAGCCGAAACCGATGGAACCGACAAAACATCAGTATGATGTAGATACAGAAACAGTAATCGGATTCCTGAAAGCTCATGGTTTGGATAAAGATTTCAAAGTGAACATTGAAGTAAACCACGCAACTTTGGCTGGTCATACTTTCGAACACGAATTGGCAGTAGCAGTAGACAACGGCATGTTGGGTTCTATCGACGCTAACCGTGGTGATTATCAGAATGGTTGGGATACAGACCAATTCCCGATTGATAACTACGAACTGACACAAGCTATGATGCAAATTATCCGCAACGGTGGCTTGGGTAACGGTGGAACAAACTTCGACGCTAAAACTCGTCGTAATTCTACTGACCTGGAAGATATCTTCATCGCTCACATCGCAGGTATGGACGCTATGGCTCGTGCATTGGAAAGCGCAGCTGCTCTGCTGAACGAATCTCCCTATAAGAAAATGTTGGCTGACCGTTACGCTTCATTTGATGGCGGTAAAGGTAAGGAGTTTGAAGATGGCAAGTTGACTTTGGAAGATGTAGTTGCTTATGCTAAAGCAAACGGTGAACCGAAGCAGACTAGCGGTAAACAAGAACTTTATGAAGCAATTCTGAATATGTATTGCTAATTAACCCCACCACAGATTACACGGATTCTCACAGATTGATTTTCTTCTCTCTTATTTTGAATTTTATCTGTGTCAATCTGTGAAATCTGTGGTGATATAAATCCAACTACTACAACACTACTTTATCTACTTATAACCATGATTAATACAACGAACGAGGGTAGTAAACTCTACCTATATTCGATAACCTCTGTCGCCATTTTGGGAGGACTGCTTTTCGGATACGATACAGCAGTTATTTCCGGTGCGGAGAAAGGCTTGGAGGCTTTTTTCCTTTCGGCCTCTGATTTTCAATACAATAAAGTAATGCATGGAATCACATCTTCCAGTGCATTAATTGGCTGTGTACTGGGTGGTGCGATCTCCGGTATATTTGCTTCCCGTTTGGGACGTCGTAATTCTCTAAGGCTTGCTGCCGTACTCTTTTTCCTTTCAGCATTAGGTTCCTATTATCCGGAAGTCTTGTTTTTCGAATATGGAAAGCCGAACATGGATTTGCTGATTGCTTTTAATTTGTATCGTGTTTTGGGCGGTATCGGTGTTGGACTGGCTTCTGCAGTCTGTCCGATGTATATTGCTGAAATTGCTCCTTCTAATATTCGTGGAACGCTTGTATCGTGTAACCAGTTTGCTATCATCTTCGGTATGTTGGTAGTATACTTCGTGAATTTCCTGATTATGGGCGACCATCAAAATCCTATTATTTTGAAAGATGCAGCCGGTGTACTGTCTGTTAGTGCTGAATCTGATATGTGGACCGTTTATGAAGGATGGCGTTACATGTTCGGTTCGGAAGCTTTCCCTGCCGCTTTCTTCGGCCTGTTGTTGTTCTTTGTTCCCAAGACTCCTCGTTATCTTGTATTGATACAGCAGGATGAAAAGGCTTATTCGATCCTTAAAAAGATCAATGGTAAGACAAAAGCACAGGAAATTCTTAATGATATTAAAGCTACTGCTCATGAAAAGACAGAGAAAATCTTTACTTATGGAGTGGCAGTAATTGTGATCGGTATTTTGCTTTCTGTATTCCAACAGGCTATCGGTATTAATGCGGTACTTTATTATGCTCCTCGTATTTTCGAAAATGCAGGTGCAGAAGGAGGTGGCATGATGCAGACAGTTATTATGGGTATTGTAAACATTGTCTTTACATTGGTTGCAATCTTCACTGTAGACCGCTTCGGACGTAAACCACTATTGATAATCGGTTCTATTGGTATGGCTGTAGGTGCATTTGCGGTAGCAATGTGTGATAGCATGGCAATAAAGGGTGTTCTCCCGGTACTTTCAGTGATTGTGTATGCAGCATTCTTTATGATGTCTTGGGGACCGATTTGCTGGGTATTGATCTCGGAAATATTCCCGAACACGATCCGTGGTAAAGCGGTAGCAATCGCCGTAGCATTCCAATGGATATTCAATTACATGGTATCTTCTACTTTCCCGGCACTGTACGACTTCAGCCCGATGTTTGCATATAGTTTATATGGCATAATCTGTGTGGCCGCTGCCATCTTCGTTTGGCGTTGGGTACCCGAAACGAAAGGTAAGACACTGGAAGATATGAGCAAGCTTTGGAAAAAAAATAAATAAATTAGGTTAGTGTAATTTCATCATGTCATTATGACTTCGGTTTCTTGGCATGGTTCTATTAAGATTATGACATCGTACCAATGGTATGGTGTCATAATTGTTTTATATACTATTGATAGATAATCACATGTAAAATCATTTAAATGAAGGTATACGAATCGTTTTGCATTTTTGAGTAAATAGATTGTTTGGCTATGCACTTATCTTTGCATTGTGATATTTGTGAGATCGTTTTAAGCTATGGATATTGCCAAATGGCATTTTTCTAGTTATAACATATTATTATTGGTTTTTCGTTAGGTAAGATTATGGTTACAGAACAGTATAAAGATGCCATTTATTTCTCAAGTCTTTTTGCTTGGCATTATCCCAATGTTTATAAAGAAATATCAGACATTCTTGTTTACCACCATATAGAGCATGGTACATTACTACACACTAAAGATTATTGGTGTCGAGATTATATGCCAATACAGTGGGGATTTAAGTCTTATATTCAATTTCGCTATGAACCTGATTATTTGAAGGATAAGCCACAGTACAAAACTAATATTATTCCTGTACTTAAAGCTATGAGTAGAGATATGGATATTACACAGTCTCCACTTATTGTTGATGGGGGAAATGTAGTCGTGTGTGAAGCGAATTCAAAGTGGATAGGATCATGTATGAGAGGTCGGAAACCAATTGTCATCATGACAGAAAAGGTATTTCAGGAAAATTCACAGATTGACCAGAGCGAAGTACTGGCAATACTAAAGGAAAACTTTTATGGAGCAGATATTGTATTTCTACCATGGGACAAATATGATATCTGTGGTCATACAGATGGAATTATTCATAATATTGGTGATGGTAAGATATTGGTCAACTTGAAAGTTTATCCTCCAGAGATAGAACGAGAAATGAGACGTAGATTGAGTGACGATTTTGCCGTTATAGATTTAAAACTTAGCAAGTATGATGAAAATAGTTGGGCATATATAAATATGCTTCAGACACGTGATGTAATCATAATTCCCGGACTTGGATTACCTACAGATGGAGAGGCTTTAAGCCAGATAAAAGAATTGCATCCTTCCTATGATGGACGAATTTACCAGATTAATATAGCTCCGATTATAAAGAAATGGGGAGGTGCATTGAATTGTTTGTCTTGGACTGTGACTAAATAATAAGTAGAAAAAATAAAATAAGTAAGAAATATGGAACTAATTATTGGATTTACAATATTATTTTTGATTGGTGTAAAACTGAATCGATGGATAAATGGTAGCCTTGTCAGATTGTTGTCAACAGGATAAGAATAGCATCACTACGGGATAATTCATTAAATTCAAAATTTATAAAATAAAAATTGTATGATATCAGCGTTATCGACTTTCAAACCTATACTTTATATTGATATGGATAATGTGATGGTTGATTTCCCGTCTGGAATTGCAAAATTAGATGAGAAAACCAAGCAAGAGTATGAAGGTCGATATGATGAGGTTGAGGGCATTTTTAGCTTAATGGAACCCATGCCAAACGCGATTTCTGCCGTCCATAAATTGATGAAGAAATATCATATGTACATTCTTTCCACGGCACCTTGGAATAATCCTTCTGCTTGGTCGGATAAACTTGTATGGGTGAAAAAATGGTTAGGTACATATAGCTATAAACGATTAATTCTTAGCCATCATAAAAATTTAAACAAAGGAGACTTCTTGATAGATGATCGCCTCAAAAATGGTGCGGAAAATTTTAGTGGTGAATTGATATTATTTGGTTCGGAGCAGTATCCGAATTGGGACTCTGTTGTTGACTATTTGATATCATCTAAGTGAGAAATAAAAAAAAGTTGATATATTCAGACAACTCTTTACTAAAAAGAAATTTAATATTATAATAATCATGGATACTTTGAAAAAAGAAATTGCAATTTTAATACAATGTAGTGACTTTAAGGAAATAGAGAAACAGCTTCAAACAATTAATAAATTGATAGTTACAAATTATATGTTTGAGTTGAGTAATGGGTTGCGGATTTACCCAATTGAAGTAGAAGCTTATTTTAAGCACCCAAAGTTTAATGATGGGTTTGTGCATGGAAATGAACTGCAAAAGAATAATTATGGAAAATTTTATGTTCATCGTACAGGCATGACGAAGAATTCAAAAATTAAAGGTGGCACCAGAGGAGGTATTGATCTTTGCTTATCTGATAGTACTGATATATATTATGGTATCTTGATAAGAAGTGCGCAGTTTGATGATGGCACAATAAAATTCGGACCAAATAATGTTTTAAAATTCATTGTTGAGGATAAGAATTTAGATTATAATACTTTGGAGGAAGAATTTGTTTTAAAAGAAGCTGTTGAAGATTGTCGTGATAGAGAAAATAAATCAATTATTTTACATTCTACACGTGTTGGTTTAGGCAGAAATCAAAGTGATGATTTTAGAGACTCGCAATTGCGAACAATAGCAGGGCCGCTGCTTTCATCTTATGCATATAAAGAAAAGGAAAATGTTTTTAAGCACTATATTATTAATGAAAATATATCAAAAGAGGAAGCCGAAAAGATTTCTATTGATATCCTCGGGTATTGTCCTAAGTCTTTGATAAAGAGTGTATATCAGGCATGATAGTTACTAATTTTGTATAAGAGTGATATTTCACCCTTATACAAAATTATTTAATGATTGGAATCCAAACTTCAGTAAGAAGCTCTTTCACATCTGTGTCAGCGGGAGAGTTCAAGTAATGTTCCAAGATTGGAGTTTCTCCTAAGCAATATGATTGCGGTAATTGTTTCAATATTATCTCATAGAAGGCATCTAACAATGCATAATCTCCTTGATGAATATAAACTGCGTATGTACCTTGAGGTAAATCCATATGTTTTATTGGATTAGTAAGAGGAGGATTGGATCCTACTCTTTTTTGAATGGCTATACAAGCGTAAAAACGGCATTTTTCTAATGAGGTAATGTCTGTATCATCATAAGCTATCCCCCAATAATCTTCCTTATCTGGTAATAAAGAGTTTTCTTTAGCATATTTATATAGGCAATCCCAAGTGTATGTCTCAAAAGCAACTGTGCTACAAGTGTCATAATTGCCAATATAAGATAAAAATAAGACAGGTATTGTTTCTGATTCCACTATGCGGTAAGGAGAAATACATGAAGGATAAGTATGACTTGTTTCCAATAATTTCTTTTGTAGTTCTCGAGGAGTGAGATTGTATTTTTTTTGAAGTGTATTATTTAAAGCTGACTGGTTAGCAAATCCAATATATTCATATATTTCAGCTATACTTTTTTTATTATCTTTGAGTAATTGCTGGGCGTATTCCATACGTGTGCGAATGATATATTGATGTATTGTTTCGCTAGTGTAAGCTTTAAACATCAGCTGAAGATTGCGAGCAGACATGCATGCTATTTTAGCTAATTCTGGTATAGACATCAAACGATTGAACTCATCAGCAGTTTTACCTGTCCAATTCTTTTGTATCATGGAATTTAGATAATGAAGAATAGTCTCGATTTGTCCTTGATAGGAGAATTTGTTGGGATTCATATCTTTTCTTTATCTTTTGGGGTACTCTTTTATCATGATTGATATTCGCAAAGATAGTATTTATATGCTCATCCTATATGAAAATGATTCAAAAGTTGATTCTGTCTTGAGCATATTGACTTCGAAATATCAATGTAATAAAAGACATGATTATTACAATGATTTCTCATATCCGTTTCTGGCTTAAAAAATATTTCTTTGGAAAATCTAATTGTTTTATCTTTGAAATTTTCCAGATTAGAGAGAAGTGGATAGAAGAAGTAGAATCAAATAAAAGCAGCTATTTTCCGCAGCTAAAGCAATGCTTTAGCCTACTTAAAGCGCCGCTTTCCTTCTCTTAAAACGCTGCTTTTTTTCTTTCTGCTTAAGCTGTATTCTCTATATATAAGAAACATTTATTTAATCTACTCCTTCATTTTTCTTCTGAATTACCAGTAAATAAGAATTTTGTGGGTGAAGGAGTGCTTCTTCACCTTTGGAATTTGCAGAAAAAGAATACATAAAATAGATAATACAATAAAATATATATTTGTGTAAAAGATATTATCGTTCGATTATTCCTTTTGACTATTAAATGAATTGATGTTAGAAAATATCTATTTGATTTTTTTTGTTTTTCAATTTATTAGAATAACTTTGATGAATATACTTATAGCTAACATTGTCCGCCATTCTTTATTCTCACAAATTAGTTGATTATTTTTTATATTGTTACTATTATGATTAGAATTATAGCTAGTATAAGGTTATATAAGGATGGTCGTAGAACCCCATTTTATAGTGGGTATCGACCTTTATTTGATTTTATTGAGGAGACGAAAACTTCTGGTCAAATAACTTTGCTTGATAGGGAGGCTTTTTATCCCGGAGATGAGGGGGTAGTTGAAATAGCTTTTCTTATTAGAAGAGCTTTAGGAGATAATTTTTCTGAAGGCACTAAGTTTACCTTTGGAGAAGGACGAAAGCACGTAGGAGAAGGTGAAGTAAAAGAAATATTAGAGTTAGAGTAATGTCAAAGTATATAAGTTTGAATTGAATAACTCAATTTACATAAAATACTATTATTAATTTTTCTTGGTTTCAAAACACAATTAAAGGATTAACTATACCTTTGCACTATCTTTTATAAAACACGTATTGTTATGGAACAACATCCGATAAAAATTAATAAAGTGCAGATACGCAATCTGCAAATAGAAGATTATGTACAACTATCCCAATCGTTTACCCGCGTTTATTCAGATGGTAGCGATGTATTTTGGACTCACGCCCAAATTCAGAAATTAATCAATATTTTCCCGGAAGGACAGATTGTTACAGTGGTTGACGACAAAATTGTAGGTTGCGCTCTTTCTATTATTGTTGATTATGATAAAGTAAAGAACGACCATACGTATGCACAGGTTACGGGTAAGGAAACATTCAATACACATAATCCCAAAGGAAATATCCTGTATGGCATTGAAGTATTCATCCACCCGGGCTATCGTGGTTTGCGTCTCGCACGTCGTATGTATGAATATCGTAAGGAGCTTTGCGAAACATTGAATCTGAAAGCGATCATGTTTGGCGGACGTATCCCGAATTATCATAAATATGCTGACAAAATGCGTCCGAAAGAATATATAGAACGGGTACGTCAACGCGAGATTTATGATCCGGTACTTACTTTCCAGTTGTCGAATGACTTTCACGTTCGTAAGGTAATGACTAATTATCTGCCAAATGATGAAGAATCAAAACATTATGCTTGTTTGCTCCAGTGGGATAATATCTATTATCAGCCACCTACACAGGAATATATCAGCCCTAAAACTACGGTTCGTGTAGGACTGGTGCAATGGCAGATGCGTAGTTATAAAACGTTGGATGACCTGTTCGAACAAGTAGAATTCTTTGTGGACGCAGTATCTGATTATAAAAGTGATTTTGTTCTTTTCCCGGAATATTTCAATGCTCCTTTGATGTCGAAGTATAACGATAAGGGGGAATCGCAAGCCATTCGCGGATTGGCGAAATATACGGATGAAATTCGGGAACGGTTTATGAATCTGGCTATTAGCTATAATATTAACATTATAACCGGGAGTATGCCATACGTAAAAGAGGATGGGCTACTTTATAATGTAGGTTTCCTTTGTCGGCGGGATGGAACCTACGAAATGTATGAAAAATTACACGTCACTCCCGATGAAATAAAAAGCTGGGGACTTAATGGTGGCAAACTTCTGAATACTTTTGACACGGACTGTGCAAAGATTGGAGTTTTGATCTGCTATGATGTCGAGTTCCCCGAACTTTCCCGCCTGATGGCAGATCAGGGAATGCAGATATTATTTGTTCCTTTCCTGACAGATACCCAGAATGCCTATTCCCGTGTTCGTGTCTGTGCGCAGGCACGTGCCATCGAGAATGAATGTTTTGTGGTCATTGCCGGAAGTGTCGGAAATCTTCCCCGTGTGCACAATATGGATATTCAATATGCTCAATCGGGGGTATTTACCCCATGCGACTTTGCTTTTCCAACAGACGGAAAGAGGGCAGAGGCAACTCCTAACACCGAAATGATTTTGGTATCGGATGTTGATCTGGATTTGCTGAACGAGCTGCATACTTATGGTAGTGTACGCAACTTGAAAGACCGCAGGAATGACCTGTATGAGGTGAGATACAAGAAATAAAAAGAGTGACGCTATGCTGTCCGGATAGCGTCACTATATGCCTTGGATAGCGTCACTATCCGGGGCATATAGTGACGCCCTTTTTATAGAATACTTTTTTATTTGGAAGACGTGCCACTCTCCAATATACTAACGATAGAAAACAGCGTAAAGCAAATAGCTCCGAGACCTACCAAAACACGTGCCGGAATGAAATAATCAGCATGTATAGTAGCAAGCTCGAATACAAAAGCCGCCAGGAACAGACAAGCCAATGCCGTTAATACCGGAATCATAGGAATACGGTTGGCTAATTTGAACTCTTGCCTCCATATCTTAGCCAGCAGGATTACTTTGCTGGAAATACTGTAACATACCAACCCCAACCCGAGCATAATATATCCGGTGGTACCGTTTGCACTTCCGGAATCTGCCAAAATCACGAATAATCCCCATACAAAAGAGATAGATCCCATTAATAAAACCAGTTTCGGCCATTTATTCCGTTCTTTTTCTGAATAATCATTACGTATCTGGCGTGCTATGGTAGCTACCAGCGCAATCAAACTGGTACAAATACATGCCAGACCGACCATTACATGCCCCGCCACAAAATAAGCAGGATGAGAATGACTGTTGCCTAATAATACAAATGCCCATATCCATGCGATCAGCGAAACGATGATGGCAACAATGACCAATGCCCGTCTCTGATTAAGGGAAAAAGCTCCTTCCGGAACTTCATTACTTGTCGCTTTTGAATTCCTCGGAATTAAAGAGAATCGGGTAGAAGAGGTGGCGGCGGTAGCTACACAAGTGGTAATAAATCCAACGCCGGTGATAACGTGTCCTGCAACAAATGCAGAGGTGGAAGTGGCATTACTGAAAATGCAGATACCTCCAATAATAGTAATGATGGCTGCCAGATAGCCTATAATCGGCAAAACGTATTTGGCCGATTTATTATAAGTATGTATGATTTGCCGGATGATAGTGGCAGCCGTGCAAAACAGTGCAATGCATATCATACCGAGTGAAAACACAACAGGACCGGCCACAACACGACTCCCGTCATCTCCATAACCATAAATGAACGCTCCGTATCCGAAGCAAAAAATAGCCATCGCCAAAGGGATTGCTCTGAATAAAATGCTAATACCGTAATTCATAAGTTAAAGTGCTTTTAGGTTTCCCACTAAAACAAGGAGATACCTGTTTTGTTTAGGCTGTAGGCGGTTTATAATCGTTAACTTCACACGAATCCGATTAAAAGTCTTAGCTTTTTGCTCAACTAAACAAATGTTTTTGTAAATTTGCACCCTTAAAAATGGGGATACCCCTCAAATTGTAAATTGTAAATAGTAAAATCGTAGACAGCTATGGGTAAGAGATTTACTGAATATTCGCAGTTTGACCTTTCGCAGGTGAACAAAGATGTGCTGAAGAAATGGGACGAGAACCAGGTTTTCGCCAAGAGTATGACAGAACGTGATGGCTGTCCTTCGTTCGTGTTTTTCGAAGGACCTCCCTCGGCTAATGGTATGCCGGGTATTCACCATGTAATGGCTCGTACCATTAAGGACATTTTCTGTCGCTACAAAACGATGAAGGGTTATCAGGTGAAGCGTAAAGCCGGATGGGATACGCACGGACTGCCTGTGGAACTTAGTGTGGAAAAAGCATTAGGCATCACAAAAGAGGATATTGGTAAGAAAATCTCTGTGGCCGACTACAATGCAGCTTGTCGTAAAGACGTAATGAAATACACCAAAGAATGGGAAGATTTGACGCATCAAATGGGGTATTGGGTGGATATGAAACATCCATATATCACGTATGATAATCGTTATATCGAAACATTGTGGTGGTTGCTGAAGCAGTTGTACAAAAAAGGACTGTTATATAAAGGATATACTATCCAGCCATATTCTCCGGCTGCCGGAACAGGATTAAGTTCGCACGAATTGAATCAGCCGGGTTGTTATCGTGACGTAAAAGATACGACAGTGGTTGCTCAGTTTAAGATGAAGAATCCTAAACCGGAAATGACAGAGTGGGGAACTCCCTATTTTATAGCATGGACAACTACTCCTTGGACATTGCCTTCAAATACAGCACTTTGTGTAGGACCGAAAATTGATTATGTTGCTGTGCAATCCTATAACGCTTATACCGGAGAACCTATCACGGTTGTTTTGGCAAAGGCTTTGTTGAATGCTCTTTTCAACCCCAAAGCTGCTGACTTGAAATTGGAAGATTATAAGGCAGGAGATAAACTGGTTCCATTTAAAGTAATCGCCGAATACAAAGGTACTGACCTTATTGGCATGGAATATGAGCAACTGATTCCGTGGGTAAAACCGGTTGAAGTGTCAGAAGACGGTGATTGGAAGGCTAGTAATAAGGCATTCCGTGTAATTCCGGGCGACTATGTAACTACAGAAGATGGTACGGGAATTGTCCATATCGCACCGACATTTGGTGCAGACGACGCAAACGTGGCACGTGCTGCGGGAATACCGTCGCTTTTTATGATTAATAAGAGAGGCGAAACTCGTCCAATGGTAGACCTGACTGGTAAATTCTACCTGTTGAATGAACTGGACGAGAATTTTGTAAAAGAATGTGTGGATGTAGAAAAATACAAGGAATATCAAGGTGCATGGGTGAAAAACGCCTACAATCCTGTGTTTATGATAGACGGAAAATATGATGAGAAAGCTGCC
>OGOA01001489.1_pt1 | contig 11184 bp, 7 predicted proteins | sample 1573621 | NCBI WGS metagenome assembly OGOA01 (sample SAMEA2581917, study PRJEB24529) | metagenome | biome: Human gut stool | place: China | collected 2011
ACGAAACCCTTCTGTTAATTTGCTTAAAAGATTAGCGGATGGTATGGGAATGAGTACTGCGTTTCGCTCATCGCGCTCACCGTAGTGGGCACGGTGATTGGGTACTTGATCTTCCGGTTTCAGGGCTATCTTCCCTATAACCCGCTGAATTTCAAGGGGCTGGCCCCCGATCTCGCCTTCAATACGGCGGTCTCCTTCTCCACAAGCACCACGTGGCAGGGATACGACTGCGAGAACGTGATGAGTCTTTTCTCGCAGGCGTTCGGCATCTGTACGCTCACCTTTCTCAGTTCCTCAACCGGTGTTGTGGCGGCCTTTGCTTTCGCCCGCGGCCTGATCCAGAGCCGCGATCCATCGCTCGGGAACGCCTGGGAAGACATGGTGCGCTGCGTGCTGTGGCTCTTCCTGCCGCTCGCCGTAATCTGCTCAATCATTGCCGTGTGGCAGGGCTGCACGCAGACGTTTGACGCGATGACCGTCGTGAAGACGATCGAAGGCCCGATTCAGAAGATTGCCGTGGGTCCGGTGGCAAGCCAGCAAGCGATCCGGGTGCTCGCGGTCACGGGAGGCGGCTTTTTCAGCGCGAATTCGGCTCATCCCTTTGCCGCACCGACCGCGGTGGTCTGCATGATCCAGATCATCCTGATGCTGCTCATGGCGGCAAGCCTTGTCTTTGCCTATGGCCGGATGACGGGAAACGTGAAATCCGGCTTCTCAATTCTCTTTGGCATGATGGTGCTTTTTATCGGGGCCTTCATGCTGATCGCCTGGTCAGAAAGCACGGCGAATCCTCTGGTGACAGAGCTTGGCGTATCGCACGGGCTCGGGAACATGGAGGGGAAGGAAGTCCGCTTCGGCACGCTTCTCACATCGCTTTTCGCGACAGGGTCGTCCGCAAGCGCTGCCGGATCCTCTGCCGGGTCATTTGACTCGATGATGCCGATCGGCGGCGGTGTATCGCTCTGGCTGATCCAGGTGGGTGACGTGATTTTCGGCGGCTCCCGCTCCGGTCTCTACACGATGCTCGGGCTTGCGATCGTCGCGGTCTTCATTCTCGGTATGCTGGTCGGCAAAACGCCCCGGTATCTCGGGAAGCGGATTGATGCCTATGACATGAAGATGGTTTGTGTCTCGCTTCTGATGCCTTCCATCTGCACGCTGATCGGTACGGCCATTGCCTGCCTCACGCCTCAGGGCGTTGACGCGGTTTCCGCACCGGGTCCGCACGGTTTCACGCAGATCCTTTTCGCCTTCTCCTCAGTTTCGAACTTCAATGGGTCTTCCTTCGGAGGACTCGCGGCGAACGATTTCTTCTACAACACTGCGCTCGCGATCTGCATGTGGATCTGCCGAATGGTGACGCTCACCGCGCTCCTCGCGATCGCGGGCAATATGGCGTCCAAACCCCGTCAGATGAATTCCGTTCAGGCGATCCAGACGGATGGCCCGGTCTTCTCCTTCATGTTCATCATGGTGGCTGTGCTGCTCTCCATGATCACTTTCTTCCCCGCGCAGTCGCTCGGTCCGATTGTTGAATCGATCCAGCTCTTCTGGGGCTATCACTCGTAAGGGAGAGAAACGAAATGGATCGGGAAAACCAGTCGCTTACGCGCCACCTCTTCACGCCGCGCCACATCCTGCACGCGATGTGGCTCGCGCTCTATCGTCTGAACCCCGTGGCACTCATGATGAACCCGGTGATGTTCATCGTGTGGATGGGCGCCGTGATTGTTACGGTGCTCACGGTTTACGAACTTATCTTTCCGCACTCGTATCCGAGGCACGCCCACGACATCTTTTTCTCGATGTCACTCATGATCTGGCTCTGGATCACGCTCTGGTTCGCGAACTTCTCGGAAGCGCTTGCGGAGGAGCGGGGCCGGGCGCAGGCGATCGCGCTCCGCGGCACAAGGCGTGAGATTCTCGCGAAGCGCATCAAGTCAGTGGACGATGTGACGTCGCCTGAACTTGTGCTCGCCGAGAACTTGAAGAAGGGTGACCTCATTCTGATTGAGCCGGGGGACGTGATCGCGGCGGACGCTGAGGTGATTGACGGGGTCGCGTCTGTCGATGAGTCCGCGGTGACAGGCGAATCGGCTCCGGTGATCCGTGAGCCGGGCGGCCCGAATTCCGCGATTGTCGGCGGCACTCGTGTGCTCTCTGACCGGCTGATTGCGAGGATCAATGTGGAACCGGGGGACTCCTTCCTCGACAAGATGATTTCGATGGTGGACGGCGCGCGGCGGCGCCGGACGCCGAACGAAGTGGCCCTCACGATCATGCTGATCGCTATGACCGTGATCCTCCTTCTCTCCTGCGCGACACTCGTGCCGTTCTCGCTCTATGCCTCTGAAATGGCGTCCCGCGGGGCGCCGGTCCGCGTGATCACGGTGGTCGCGTTCCTTGTCTGCGTGGTGCCGACCACGATCGCAGGTCTGCTGTCCACGATTGGCGTTGCCGGCATGAGCCGCATGCTGAAAGCGAACGTGATCGCGATGTCGGGACGCGCGATTGAGGCAGCGGGTGACGTTGACGTGCTGCTGCTTGATAAGACCGGCACGATCACGGTCGGTAACCGCGAAGCCATTGCTTTCGTGCCGCTTCAGGGCGTGACGGTCGCGGAGCTCGCGGCGGCCGCGGCCGCCGCGTCGATCGCGGACGAAACGCCTGAAGGCTACTCGATCACGCGGCTTGCGAAAGAGCGCTACAACGTGCAGATCGATATCAATTCCTTCAAGGGCGCGAAGTTTGTCGCGTTCAGCGCCCAGACCCGCATGTCCGGGCTCGATCTCGGAGACCGTAGCATCCGTAAGGGTGCCATGTCCGCGATCAGCGCCTGGCTACGGCAGAAAGGGATGGCGCTTCCGAAAGAGGCTGAGCAGAAAGCGATCAGCATGGGCCGCCGCGGCGCGACCCCGCTTATCGTCGCTGAAAACGGCCGGGTTCTCGGTATCGTGGAACTGAAGGACGTGATCAAGACCGGTATCCGGCAGCGGTTCAATCAGCTGCGGAGCATGGGTATCCGGACTGTGATGCTGACAGGCGATAACCGCTATACGGCAGCCGCGATGGCAGCCGAGGCGGGGCTTGATGACTACGTGGGTGAAGCGACCCCGGAGGATAAGCTTCGGATCATCCGCCGCTATCAGGCCGAGGGGAAACTCGTTGCCATGACGGGTGACGGAACGAATGACGCTCCGGCGCTCGCGAAGGCGGACGTCGCGGTCGCGATGGGGAACGGCACGCAGGCCGCGAAGGAAGCCGGGAACATGATTGATCTCGACTCAAGCCCCACGAAGCTTCTCGACATTATCGATATCGGCAAGCAGATGCTTCTCACGCGCGGCGCGCTCACCACGTTCTCCGTGAGCAACGATATCGCGAAATACTTTTCCATTATTCCGGCCGCCTTTGCGACGACTTATCCTGAGCTTTCCGTGCTGAACGTGATGCATCTTTCGTCACCGGAAAGCGCGGTGCTGTCGACCGTGATCTTCAACGCGCTCATCATTCTGCTGCTGATCCCGGTCGCGATCCGAGGCGTCCACTACAAGGCTTCTTCCCCGATCAGGCTTCTGCGGCGAAATGTCGTGGTGTACGGTTTCGGCGGCCTGATTGTGCCGTTTGTGCTGATCAAGGCGATTGATATGGCGCTGGCCTATCTCGGGATCTTCTAGGAGCAAAGGCCATGGTTCTGAAAGCAGCGAAAAACGCGATCATCATCTTTCTCCTTCTCGGGATTGTCTGCGGTGTCGGTTACCCCGCGCTGGTCACCGTGATCGCTCAGAAAGCTTTCCCGGAGCAGGCGAACGGGTCGATCGTCTATAAGGACGGGAAACCGGTCGGAAGCCGCCTGATCGGGCAGGAGTGGACTCAGCCGAAGTACTTCTGGGGGCGCCCGAGCGCGATCCCGGGGGGCGCGAATAACGCCATGACGTCGACGAGCTCGAATGACGGTCCGACGAGCCCCTGGCTCATCAATAAGGTGCGCGACCGGGTTGCGGCGCAGCGTAAGGCGAACCCCGACGCGAAGGGACCGGTGCCGCAGGATCTCGCGACAACCTCCGCCTCCGGGCTTGACCCGGATATCACGCCCGAAGACGCGCTCTGGCAGGTGGAGCGCGTGGCGAAAGCGAGAAAAATGAAGAAGCAGGATCTCGAGAAGCTCGTGCACGATATGACTGAGGAGCCGTTCCTCGGTTTCCTTGGGGAAGAGCGCATCAATGTTCTCGCGCTCAACATGGAGCTTGACAGGCGAGCGGAGCAGATCCGGCAGAGCGAGAAGAGCGGCAAGAGCGGAAAGCGCCGCTAGACCGACTAAAAGACTGACAGAGAGGAGGCATGCACCATGAGAGACGATACCGAAGAGAGACCCGATCCGGACGCGCTTCTGGCCTCCATACAGAAGTCTGAGGATGAGAGCGGCCGAGGGAAGCTGAAGATCTTCTTCGGCGCCTGCGCCGGGGTTGGCAAGACCTACACGATGCTCACTGAGGCGAAGGCGCAGCTGAAGGCTGGGGTCGACGTTGTGGTGGGACTCGCGGAAACCCATGGCCGCGAGGAAACGAGTGAGCTGCTGGACGGCTTTGAGATTCTTCCGAAGCGGACCGTTCAGGGCCGCAGCAACCTTCACGAATTTGATATTGAGGCGGCACTGAAGCGCCACCCGCAGCTCCTCGTGGTGGATGAGCTCGCGCACTCCAATCTCCCCGGGAGCCGCCACGCGAAGCGCTGGCAGGATGTGGAGGAGCTGCTCGAAGCCGGGATCGATGTATACACCGCGCTTAATGTCCAGCATCTCGAGAGCCTGAATGACGTGGTGGCCGGCATCACCGGGATCACGGTCCGCGAGACCGTGCCGGACCGGATTTTTGATGAAGCCTGGGAAGTGCGGCTTGTCGATATTCCGGCGGACGAACTCCTGAAGCGGCTGGACGAAGGGAAGATCTATCTCCCGAATATCGCGGCACGCGCCGCGCATAACTTCTTCCGGAAGGGGAACATCATCGCGCTCCGCGAACTCGCGCTCCGCCGCACGGCGGACCGCGTGGACGCTCAGATGCGGGCGTATCGCCAGGAGAGCGCCATCGCGACCGTGTGGGAAGCGCAAGACCGGCTGCTCGTCGCGATCGGCACGAGCACCGACAGCGCGCGTCTCGTGCGTGAAACGGCGCGTCTCGCGAACCGCATGAAGGCTGAGTGGATCGCGGTCCACGTGGAGGATCCTTCGAGACCAGACAGTGAAGAGAAGAAGCGGGTATTCGATGTGCTGAATCTCGCCGGTCAGCTCGGAGCCGAAACCACGGTGCTTTCAGGGAGCGATCCGGTCGCGGTGATCGCGGAGTACGCGCGGCGCCGCAATGTGACGAAGATCGTGCTCGGCGCGAAGCCCCGCTCGAAATTCGCGATTTTCCGCGCGGGGGTCGCCGATAAGCTTCTTACCCGATACCCGGATCTCGACGTGGTGCAGATCGCGCTCGAGGATTCCAAGACCCGCGAGCGCTCGAAGTGGCTGAATGGTGAAGGGAACGCCCCGGCGATCAATTACCTCTGGGCAACGATCGCCTGCGTGGCGACGCTTGTCGCCACCGCGTTCCTGCTCTCCATCTTCGAGCCCGCGAACGTCATCATTCTGATTCTTCTGATGGCGGTCGCGGTGGGCGCCGTCTGGGGCTGCGGGCCGGCCGCCTGGGCGGTGTTCCTCGCGGCGCTCGCGTTTGACTTCTTCTACGTGCCGCCGATTCTGAAGTTCACGACGAATAACACGCAGTACATCTTCACTTTCTTCCTTGTCCTCATCACGGCGGTCTATGTCGGTCTGATGTCAGGGAAGCTGCGCCGCGAGGCGGATCTCGCCTGCGTGCGTGACTTCCGGAGTTCCGCGGTGGCGGAGCTCGCGAAGGAACTCACGAAGTCGATCACGGTGGAACAGGTGGCGGAAGTGGTGCAGCGTCATCTTTCGCCGCTCCTTCAGGCCGATATCTCGCTTGGGTTCCCGGATCACGATGACCGGCTGAGCTTCAAGTCGAAGAAACTCCCCGATATTGAAGTGGCGCAGTGGTCTTACGACCACTCGCAGGAAGCGGGGCTTGGAACGATGACACTCTCAGCCGCGAAGGAACGGATGATTCCGCTCCTCACGAGGCGGCGCTGCTGGGGTGTGATGGCGCTCAGTCCGACCGGTGCCCTGACGTTGGAGAACCCCGATACAAAGCGGCTGCTTGACGCCTGCGCGGTGCAGGTCGCTCAGACCATAGAGCGAATCGAGTACTCAAATATCGCGAAAGACGCGATGATCCGCGGAGAAGCCGAGAGGATGCGCGCGACGCTGCTTGGCGCCGTGTCCCGCGATATCAGCCTTCCGGTGAACTCGATTCTGAAGACCACGGAGAAACTCCTCCCTGAGCTGCTCGGGAGCCCGTACTCCGCCGCGGTCTCTTCTATTCAGGGGCAGGCCGCGCTGCTTCGCCGTCTCACCGGGAACCTGAAGGAGATGGCGCGGCTGCAGGCCGGGAACGCGGAACTCGATCTCGCGCAGACCGATATCTCGCAGCTCATCACGGAAGCCGCGGGACAGTTCTGGAGCATTGATTCCGGGAAGACGATTCAGACGGATGTGTCCTCTGATCTCCCGAAGGTCCGGATCGACCGGTCGCTTATCATGCGGGCGCTCGAGAACCTGATCGATAACGCGGAAAAGTATTCCCCGAAGGGAACGCCGGTTGAGATTTCGGCTCAGGGGAAGAATCATGGGGTCGAGATCGTGGTGCGGGATCACGGAAAGGGCATTCCGCAGGGCATCAAAGCCTTCGCGGCTGAAGTGGCGGCAGGGGAGGCCACCTCTGCGCCTCCCGCGGAAAGCGGGGAGCGGAAGGCGGGGCTTGGGCTCGCCCTGGTACGCGTGATCGCAGAGGCGCATCACGGGAAGGTGTCCGCCGCGAATATGCCGGACGGAGGCGCGGCGGTGAAACTCTGGCTTCCGGAGCAGGGGCCTGAGAAGGCGGCCTGAGAAAGCCAAAAATAAGGGCGATCCGACGGATCGCCCTTTTTTTTACCTCTGGGGCAGCGGTGCCCTGGGTGTCAGATGTCAGTCTTTGCGCCCGCAGACCGCGGTGGCAATGTTCGTGAAGACTTCAAAGCCCGGCTTCAGGTTCACCGTGTCCTGGATATCGAAATCCGGACGGTGGTGCCCCTTGTTCTCGCAGCCAAAGAGGAAGAAGCCCGGGTTCCCGCCATGCTCCGCGACCCGGCGCATGAAGAGCGTGCAGTCTTCGGATCCTCCGCAGTGGTGGATATCCTCCACGGTGACACCGGGAACCGCCTCAGCCGCTTTCCGCATCGTCTCCATGGCCTCCGGCGTTGTGACGAGCGTCGTTGCCTGACCGGTCTTGATGAGGTCATACTTCACGCCGAGCATGTCGGCCGCGCCTTTCACCACTTCCTGAGCGCGGGAGAACATGAATTCGTTTGCTTCATGCGTGGAGCCGCGGACCTCGCACTCCATGTGAGCGTGAGCCGGCGTGATGTTGCGGCCTTCACCGGCGTCAAGACGGCCGACGGACACCCGGGTGTCGCCTTCTGATGTGCGGGAAATGGCGTTCAGCATGATCGCGGCGTTCGCGGCGGCAAGGAGCGCGCTGCGGCCGGCCTCAGGCTTTGCGCCGGCGTGAGACTGAATACCGGTGAAATTCACATCGAACTTCGTGGTCGCGAGGTAGCCGTCCGCGCAGAGCTGGATATGGCCGGTCTTCGCGGTGACACCGACGTGAGCACCGAAGAACCAGTCGACATCATCAACGACGCCGGCTGCCACCATGGCGCCCGCGCCTCGCGTCCCTTCTTCAGAAGGCTGGAAGATCAGCTTGATGCGGCCGCAGAGCCGATCCTTGTTATCCGCGAGCCAGTGCGCAACACCGAGGCCGACCGCGGTGTGGGAGTCGTGGCCGCAGGCGTGCATCTTGCCTTTGAAGGTCGAGGCGAAGCCTTCACGCGCGGGCAGATGGTCAGAAGCGGGATCCGTGATCTCCTGAATCGGGAGCGCGTCCATATCGTGACGGAAGGCGAGCGTCGGACCGGGGCGGCCGGTGTCGAGAATACCGACGCAGCCTGTGTAGCCATCCATGCGGCTGAGGAGCTCCTCCGGAACACCGGCCTCACGGGCACGGGTGATGGCTGCTTCAACCGCTTTCGGATCACGCCCGAGAACCGCGTCAGGATTCACCACTTCGCGTCCGAGATGAATTTCAAAACCGAGTTCGGTGAGTTTCTTCGCGACGATCGCGGTGGTTTCGAATTCTGTCCAGCCAAGCTCCGGACGCTTATGAATACGGCGCCGGGTTTCGATCATTTCGGGTACGTAGCGGTCAAATGCATCTGCCATCTTCGAGTCTCCTTCCAGTTGAAATTCCGGTGAAACCGCCGGACTGAAGCGGATCTAGTGTCCGCGTATCAGTCTGTATTGTGACGTCTGCTGTTTAAAATAACGGGTAAAACCGAAGTCATGTATATCTTTTGCAGCGGAAGTCCGGACGATATCCGTATACTTCGGGCGAAAGGAGAGGAGGGAAGATGGGTAACGGCGTACCGCTTTACGAAGCAGCGAAACGGAAGATCCTGAAGCGTCTGGAGACACGCGAGTGGCTTCCCGGGGCGAAGCTGCCGCCTGAAGGCGAGCTCTCGCGCGAACTCGGAGTCAGTGTCGGAACGCTTCGTCACGCGGTGGGGGAACTCTGCGACGAAGGCATTCTCTGGCGGCGCCAGGGCTCTGGCACCTATGTCCGGTCCTATCGGGACGGAGGCGCGGGCTTCTGGAACTGTTTTCAGCCTTTCCAGACCCGGGATGGGATGCCGATGATCATGGTGGACCGAAAGGTTCTGTTTCTGGAAACCATTCCCGCGGGAGACGAGTTCTCTGTCCGTCTTCGTCTGAAGAAAGATGACCCCGTGATTCATGTGCTCCGTCACCAGATCGATAAAAACGGCGAATTTCAGGGGATCGATGAGCTTTATCTGCGGGGAGACTATTTCAAGGGGCTGACATTCGAGCGGTTTGATAAGACTCTGGAGCCGGATGAATCGCTCTACAGCTTCTACGAGCGGGAGTTCGGGGTTGAGATTGTGGAACCTCGAACTTTATTGCCTGGGATATCGGGACAGAGGAACTCGCGAAGCGCCTTCTCGCTCCGAAAATCGCCAATATGCCGCTGATTTTCTATAAACGGGTCTCGAAGACCTATGGACATATTCCGGTGGAGTGCCGTGTTATCCGGGGAAAAGCGTCTGATGTCCAGCTCTCGTTTGATATCACGAGATAAATGTCTGAAGGGTACGGGAAGCCTGGCCGCGGAATGCGGCAGAGCGGAAGAGAATGGGAAAAATCAGATGGTGCCCGGGGAGGGACTCGAACCCTCACGATGTTTAGTCGGCGGATTTTGAGTCCGCTGCGTCTACCATTCCGCCACCCGGGCAATGTGACAATGCATGATGCAAAGACGTCATATTATGCCAAAAAAGGTTTCTCTTTGGTCCAAACCGCAAAAAAAAGGGGGCGGCCGTCTGTCCACGCCGCCCCTAAAAGAGATACCTGAAAACCAGCAGAGAGGAGAAGCTCTGCCGATCCAACTGCTTAACCAGTCCCGACCCCGTGGAACTGATGAGCCAAATACTATCACCAATTGAAAATAATTCTCATTTAACGTTTGAGAAGATTTGACATCTGTCAAATTTACGTCTCTCTCTGCCGAAATCTGCCCACTGCGTATAATTCCACGTTTCCTTTCTTTATCTGGCCAGTCAAGCCATGACAGAACAATATCTATCTGATTTTGATTTCGATCTTCCCGAAGAACTTATTGCCCAGTTTCCGCTGGAACAGCGCGACAACTGCCGGCTGCTGCATGTAGTGCCTGAGGGCGGATACGAAGATCTCCTTTTCCACGACATCAAGAAGCTCCTCCGCCCGGGCGATCTCCTCGTCATGAACAACACGTTCGTGATCAAGGCTCGTCTCCGCGGTCACAAGGCCACGGGCGGCGCAGTTGAGGCTCTGATTGAGCGCGTGACCGGAGAGAAGAGCGCGATCGCGATGATGCGCGCGAGCAAGTCCCCGAAGGCGGGGACGGAAGTGATTTTCGAGAACCACGAGGGTGAGAAGCTCCCGGTGAAGGTGGGTGAGCGCGAGGGCGAGTTCTTTGAGCTCGAGTTCCCGGATGCTGTGCTGCCGCTTCTTGATAAGTTCGGCAGCACGCCGCTGCCTCCTTATATTGAGCGCGACGCGAACGCGAAGGACGAGTCGACCTATCAGACGGTTTACGCGAAGATCCCGGGCGCGGTGGCCGCGCCGACCGCGGGTCTGCACTTTACGCGCGAGCTCCTCGATGAACTGAAGGCAGAGGGGATCGACGAAGCGTATGTGACGCTGCACGTCGGCGCCGGCACCTTCCAGCCGGTCCGTGAGGAGAAGCTTTCTGAGCACAAGATGCACTCCGAGTGGTACTCGGTGTCGCCTGAAGTGGCGGCAAAGGTGAATGAGACGAAGGCGAAGGGCGGCCGCATTGTGGCGGTCGGCACCACGTCGCTCCGCACGCTTGAAGCCGCGGCAGTGGCTCCGGGCCGGATTCAGTCCGGTGCCCGCGATACGACGCTCTTTGTGACCCCGGGTTACAAGTTCAATACGATCGACGCTCTGATCACGAACTTCCATCTCCCGAAGTCGACTCTCGTGATGCTCGTTTCCGCCATCGCGGGCCGCGAGCGGATCCTTGACGCGTACCGTCACGCGATTGAAAACAAATATCGGTTTTTCTCTTACGGGGACGCCATGTTCCTCGAAAATGCCCCCCAGGCCAAATAACGGAGGACACGCCCGTGGCGCTATCTTTTAAAGTTCTGAAAACGTCGGGCAAAGCCCGCCGCGGTGAACTGCACCTGAATCACGGCGTCGTGCAGACGCCGATCTTCATGCCGGTCGGCACCTGCGGCACCGTGAAGTCGATGACGCCGGAGGAGCTGAAGGACAACGGTGCCCAGATCATTCTGGGCAACACCTTCCACCTCTGGCTCCGTCCGGGGCTTGAAGTGGTTGGGCTCCATAAGGGGCTGCATGACTTCATGCACTGGGATCGTCCGATCCTGACCGATTCGGGCGGATTCCAGGTCTTCTCGCTTCGCGGTATCCGGAAGATC
>OGOA01001511.1_pt1 | contig 11052 bp, 8 predicted proteins | sample 1573621 | NCBI WGS metagenome assembly OGOA01 (sample SAMEA2581917, study PRJEB24529) | metagenome | biome: Human gut stool | place: China | collected 2011
TTCAATGAATTCAAGTTTCTTAGCTGCTTCCTGCATTAACTTGCGAGTACGCTCCATACTTTTTTCCAGTTGGGCTTTGCTCATATATTGTACGATTGGGTCGGCTGCGATATTAGGTGAAGAAGGTTCCACATAAGCGTGTTTTTCTTTCAGCAACTCATCGGCTTCGGAACCTGGACTGCCAAATACAGACAAGTTTCTCGCCTTCTTGATTTGTTGTGGGGTGATGCCGTTCGCTTCATTATAAGCGAGCTGTTTCTCGCGTCGACGGTTTGTTTCATCGATCGTAAGCCGCATACTGTCTGTTATTTTATCTGCATACATGATTACTTTTCCGTTTACATTACGGGCAGCACGTCCTGCAGTCTGGGTCAATGAGCGATGCGAACGGAGGAAGCCTTCCTTATCGGCATCGAGAATAGCGACAAGGGATACTTCCGGAAGGTCAAGACCTTCACGAAGCAGATTGACACCGATAAGTACGTCATAAACGCCTTGTCTCAAGTCATCCATGATCTTCACACGCTCTAATGTATCCACATCGCTATGGATATAGTTACATCTCACATTATTGTTGAGAAGGTATTCTGTCAGCTCTTCCGCCATACGTTTCGTAAGTGTCGTTACAAGTACCCGTTCTTCTTTTTCGATACGCAGCTGAATTTCTTCCATCAGGTCGTCAATTTGATTGAGACTCGGGCGTACTTCAATAACAGGATCAAGCAGACCGGTAGGGCGGATCACTTGTTCTACAACGATCCCTTCCGATTGTATCAGCTCATATTCTGCCGGGGTAGCACTGACATAAATCACTTGTTTTGTCATCTCCTCAAATTCTTCAAATTTCAGAGGGCGGTTGTCCATTGCGGCAGGCAGTCGGAACCCATATTCTACCAGATTGATTTTACGGGCACGGTCGCCTCCATACATGGCGCGAACCTGCGGCACGCTTACATGACTTTCGTCAATAACCAGCAAAAAGTCATCCGGGAAGAAATCGAGAAGGCAATAAGGACGGGTGCCGGCAGCGCGACCGTCGAAATAACGGGAATAATTCTCAATGCCGGAACAGTGCCCTAATTCCCGGATCATTTCCATGTCATACGTAACTCGCTCGTACAATCGTTTCGCTTCATATTCTTTGCCGATAGATTCGAAGAAAGCTACTTGCTTGGTCAAATCATCCTCTATTTCATGAATAGCACGGAGAGTAGCCTCTTTGGTAGTCATGAACAGGTTGGCCGGATAAATCTTATAGGCGTCAAATGGTGCGATAGTGACTCCTGTAATCGGGTCTACCTCTTCTATACCATCAATCTCATCTCCCCAGAAGGTGACACGGAGCAGATTGTCGGTATAAGCCAGATAGATATCCACAGTATCACCTTTAACGCGGAAATTTCCACGGTTCAGGTCGATATCATTACGGACATACAAACTGTCTACCAGACGACGTAAAAAGACATTGCGGTCCATCATCCGTCCCCGTTCTATTTCAATGACATTTTTGTAGAAGTCCGAAGGATTTCCCATACCGTAGATACAAGAAACGGAAGAAACCACTACCACGTCTTTTCGTCCGGAGAGTAGGGCAGAAGTAGCCGCGAGTCGAAGCTTGTCGATTTCGTCATTGATGGCAAGATCTTTCTCTATATAAGTATCACTGCTCGGGAGATAGGCCTCCGGCTGATAATAGTCATAGTAAGAAACGTAATATTCTACCGCATTATTGGGGAAGAAACCTTTAAACTCACTATAGAGCTGGGCAGCCAATGTCTTGTTATGGCTCAAAATCAACGTAGGTTTGTTGATATTGGCGATCACATTGGCAATGGTAAATGTTTTTCCCGACCCGGTCACTCCCAATAAAGTCTGTGCGGGAACTCCCTGAAGTACCCCTTCAGTCAGTTGTGCTATCGCTTCCGGCTGATCTCCGGTAGGTTTGTAAGCTGATGTTAGTTCATAATTCATAGTTAAATCCTAAAAAGTGGAGCAATATTCGGTAAAATAATCGAGATAACAAATCATTTTTCCAAATAAATCCTTTACTTTGCAACATATTAATATCAAAAAACAGATTCATACAACTAGTAATACCAGAAACACATGATTTGGAATGAGAGCATTGAGTGTATGGACCGCGAAAGTCTTCGCAAGATTCAAAGCATACGACTCAAGAAAATTGTAGATTACGTCTATCACAACACTCCTTTCTATCGAAAGAAGATGCAGGAAATGGGAATAACCCCCGATGATATCAATAGTATCGATGATATTGTAAAACTGCCGTTTACCACGAAACATGATTTAAGAGATAATTATCCGTTCGGACTTTGTGCCGTGCCGATGAGTCAGATTGTGCGTATTCATGCGTCTTCTGGTACTACCGGAAAACCGACCGTTGTCGGATATACCCGTAAGGACTTGGGTATTTGGGCCGAGGTGGTGGCTCGTTGCCTGACCGCCTATGGTTTGACAAAGAACGATTCCGTGCAAGTATCCTATGGTTACGGAATGTTTACCGGAGGCTTGGGTGCCCATGCCGGAGTGGAGAATATCGGTGGTACGGTGATCCCGATGAGTAGCGGTAATACCCAGAAACAAATCCAGTTGATGCACGACTTCGGTGCGAAGGGTTTGGCTTGTACGCCCTCGTACGCCTTGTATCTGGCGGAGACCATCCACCAGTCCGGTATTCCCTTGGAGGAATTCCAGCTACGTGTCGGAGCGTTCGGTGCCGAGCCTTGGACGGAGAATATGCGTAAGGAATTAGAGACAAAACTAAATATCAAAGCTTACGATATCTATGGCTTGACGGAAATCTGCGGGCCGGGCGTTGGTGGCGAGTGTGAGTGCCAGAACGGTACCCACCTGTGGGAAGACCATTTCTTCCCGGAGATCGTGGACCCGAATACCCTACAACCGGTGGAACCGGGACAAGTAGGAGAGTTGGTCTTCACCACGCTTACGAAGGAGGGTATGCCGATGCTTCGTTACCGTACACGTGATTTGACCTCGCTGACTTACGAGAAGTGCGCCTGTGGACGTATGGGACGTATTTTAGGTAGAAGTGACGATATGTTGATTATTCGTGGCGTAAATGTTTTCCCGTCTCAGGTAGAATCCGTAATTTTGGAGCTGCCGGAGTTCGAGGCGCATTACCTGATCGTGGTGGATCGTATGAACAATACCGATACCTTCCAGATACAGGTGGAGGTTCGCCAAGAATACTACTCGGACGAGATGAACAAGATGATCGCCTTGAAAAAGAAGATCGCCGCCCGCATGCAGAGCGTGATCGGTTTGCAACCGGACATCAAGATCGTGGAGCCGCGTAGTATCGAACGTAGTATGGGTAAGGCAAAACACGTGATCGATAAACGTAAGTTAGTATAACCTCTAAAAGATTAAGTACTATGTTAATAAAACAATTATCAATCTTTCTGGAAAACAAGAAAGGCCGTTTTACAGAAGTCGCCAAGATATTAGGGGAGGCAGGGGTCAATATGTCCGCTTTCACGGTAGCCGAGAATTCCGATTTCGGTATCCTTCGCCTAATCGTATCCGATACGGAGAAAGCGATATCCGTGCTTCGTGAAAAGTTATACGCTGTAAGCGTGGCCGACGTGGTATGCTTGCATTGTCCCAACCAGCCGGGAGCCTTGGCAAAGGCGATGGATATCATTACCTCGGCCGGGATCTTCATTGAATATATGTACGCTTTTTCTCAAGGCGACGCTGCTAACGTGATCATCCGTCCGGACGATGTCAATAAGTGCGCGGAGGTTTTGAAAGCGAATAAATTGGAATTGATCGCTGCTAGCGATTTATATAAGTTGTAAATATTAACGTTTTGGGTTTCATTTATTCGCCTAAAAGCACTAATTTTGCACGCTAAAAGTATGTGAATGAAAAAGGTTGTATTTTTACTGATGATGACAGTACTATTATCCTCTTGTGGAGAGTATAATAAGATACTGAAGAGCACGGATTACGAATTGAAATATTCGTACGCGAAGAAATACTTCAACGCGAAGCAATACTCGAAATCCGCTACTCTGCTGGATGAACTGGTTACAATCTTTAAAGGAACAGCTTATGCCGAGGAGTCCTTGTACTTGTTGGCGCAAAGCTATTACGGTCAGAAAGATTATCAGACGGCTTCGCAATACTTCGAGACCTATTATACGACCTATCCGAAAGGGGAGTTTACGGAATTATCCCGTTTCTATTCCGGTTATGGTTTGTATCTGGACTCTCCCGATCCGCGGTTAGACCAGACGCAGACGTATGAAGCTATTAACCAGTTGCAGCTCTATCTGGAGTATTATCCGCAGAGCGAACGGGCTGCCGAAGCACAGAAGATCATGTTCGAGCTTCAGGAGAAGTTGGCTTACAAGGAATTGATGGCCACCCGCTTGTATTTCAATCTAGGTACCTATATGGGGAATAACTTCCAGTCTTGCGTGATCACGGCGCAGAACGCCTTGAAGAATTACCCGTATTCCAAGTATCGTGAGGAATTCATGTTCCTTATCATCCGTGCGAAGTACGAGTTGGCGCTAGTATCCGTAGAGGAGAAGTTGCAGGGCCGTTACCGGGATGTGGTTGACGAGTATTACAACTACATGAACGAGTATCCGGAAGGTAACTACGTAAAGCAGGTAACGAAGTTCTACGACTATGCCAGCAAGCGAATTACAGATGCATATTAAGCGAATTTAATCAATAAAACGAAAATGGATTACAGAAAATCAAACGCTCCTACCAATACGGTAACCCGTGACATGATGAAGTTAAGTGAAGAAACGGGTAACGTATATGAGACAGTCGCTATCATTTCAAAACGGGCGAATCAGATTAGTGTTGAGATGAAACAAGATCTGGAAAAGAAACTTCAAGAGTTCGCTTCTTAAGATCAGAGCCAGAGAGCGGTAGATCTGCTGGTTGGAAGCAACGCTCAGCTCCACGCCGTACTCGCTGGTGAGCTTGTCCTGAAGAAGTTTACCGAATTCTTTCGATGTCATAAAGGTACTCCTATCCGCATAAGTTTTCAGCTTTGCTAAAATAATTGAAATAATTGGCGCCTGCAGGCACTTTCCCTCACTTGCTCTGCCGCCAACATAACAAAGATATTATAATATGGCAGAATGACAAATGCAAGGAATCAGGGGATTTTTTCTGTAACTGACATTTTTTTATTGAACTTTCTGATAAATATGCCAAAATTTCAAAAAATACACTTTTTCTTGATGCTTATTTATATTATAATAGGGAGAGAAAGCTGTGTTCCGAAACGTTTTCGGGGACAAACTCCGGGAGAAATGTGCCGGGTAACTCGCCCGGCGGGTGACAAGACACCAAAACGGTACCGGGAACGGTGCCGTTTCCCGGCAAAAATCAGAAGATCACTGCCCGCTGCGGGCAGAAAAGGATAAAAAGGGGAAACAGATATGGTCAACAAGGTACGGGTGAACATTGCAGGTACGCCGTATGCCATTGCTACGACGGACCCGGAAAAATATATTTTGTCGCTGGCGAAAAAGCTGGATGAAGACATTACCAAGCTTTTGGACGATAATGCGAATCTTTCGGTGACGAAGGCGGCGGTGTTCTGCGCCATGGATTATCTGGACGAATACCGCAAGAGCACCGGCAGTGCTGAGAATATGCGCAGCCAGATCCAGGATTACATTGCGGATGCCACCCGCGCAAAGCTGGCGGAAGATAAGGTCAAAGCAGAGAATGAGGTGCTGCGGCGGGAAGCTGCCGCCCTGCGCGAACAGCTGGAAAAGATGCGCAATAAGGAAGCCCGGCGCGAGGAGCGCGCCCAGCAGGCGGCACAGCAGTCTGCTGCTGAGGGCGAAGCGGACAAGGCGGAATAAGCCGTTTACAGGATAAAGGAGAAGTATGTCAAAGATCGAGATCCTTGCCCCGGTGGGCAACGAAGAAATGCTGCGTGCCGCTGTATTCAGCGGTGCCGACGCAGTGTATCTGGGTTTTTCGGGTTTCAATGCCCGCACCAGTGCCAACAATTTTAACGCGGATACGCTGAAAGATGCGGTCGCCTTCTGCCATGCGCGGGGCGTGGCTGTGCATGTGGCGCTGAACACCACCGTCTATGGCGGCGAGCTGCCCGCGCTGGAACAGGCCATCCGTGCCGTTGCAGCCAGCGGTGCCGATGCGGTCATCTGTCAGGATCTGGCAGTGGCAACGCTGATCGGTAAAATTGCACCGCAGCTGCCGCGCCACGGCTCCACCCAGATGAGCGTGCACAGCCTGCAGGGTGCGCTGGAGCTCAAGGAGCTGGGCTTCACCCGCGTGGTGCTGGCCCGTGAGCTGAGCATGCCCGAGGTGGAGCATATCACAAAGCACTGCGGCATCGAGACCGAGTGCTTCGTGCACGGCGCGCTGTGCATGTGCGTCAGCGGCCAGTGCTACATGTCGGCCTTTCTGGGCGGACGCAGCGGCAACCGCGGTTCCTGTGCCGGCCCGTGCCGCCTGCCGTTTGAGGCAAATGCCCTGCCGGAGGGCAAGCCGGGCCGCCTGCACCACCTGTCCTTAAAGGATAATTCGGTCATTGATAAGCTGGACAAGCTGCAGGCGCTTGGCGTGGCATCGGCAAAAATCGAGGGCCGTCTGCGCACGCCGGAGTATGTGGCGGCGGCAGTCAGCGCCTGTCTTGCAGGCCGCGAGGGCCGCGCCTACGACCGCGACCTGTTGAAGAATGCTTTCAGCCGTTCCGGCTTCACCTCCGGCTATCTGGATGGAAAGATCGACGGCACCATGTTCGGCGTGCGCAGTGAAGCAGATGCAGAACAGACCAAAAAGACCCTGCCCATGCTGCGGGAGCTTTACCGCCGTGAGCGCAGCCGCGTGCCGGTAAAGATGAAGCTGGAGATTGAAGAGGGTGGCGAAAAGCTCACTGTCACCGATGCAGACGGCAGCAAGGCCTTTGCCTATGGGGATGCAGAGCCGCAGCCTGCCCGTACTGATCCCACCGAAAGCCTGCACCGCAGCCTTGCCAAGACCGGCGGCACGCCTTTTGCGGTGGAAGATCAGGACATTGCCGTGGAAATGGACGGTGGGCCGTGGTTTATCCCGGGCAGTGCGGTGAACGAGCTGCGCCGCGAAGCGCTGGATGCCCTGCTCAAAAAGCGGGAAGTGCTGCGCCCGTGGCCCACCACCGAGGAGCATGTGCCTGCCCTGCCGCTGCGCACTCTGCCGCCCCACCGTACCCTGCGTGCCCGGTTTGAGAGCTGGGAGCAGGTGCCGGAGCGGGCGCTTGACGGCATCGAGTATCTCATCCTGCCCATTGCGCAGGCCGACCGCGTGCCCCGGGAATGGCGGGCAAAGACCCTTTTGGAACTGCCCCGGGTCATGTTTGGCAAGCTGGAAGAAGATACCGCCCGCCGCATCGCGGCCACGCAGGACTCCGGTTTTGCAGGCTATGAGGTGAGCAATATCGCCCACCTGCGCCTGTGCCGGGGCCTGCCCATGAGCGGCAGCTTTGGCCTGAACATCACGAACCAGCTGGCCGCGCAGTTCTACGCGGACAACGGCCTTGGCTCCATGCTCATCCTGCCCGAGGTGAAGGACAGCGACATCAGCACCATTGCGCCCACCCATAACGGCAGGCCGGTGCCCACCGGCGTGCTGGTGTACGGCCATATGCCGCTGATGATCACCCGTGCCTGTCCGCTGCAGAACATCCACGACTGCGCCCACTGCGACAAGACCGGCGAGCTGACCGACCGCAAGGCCAAGAAGTTCCCAGTGCGGTGCGGCCTTGGTGTGCGCACCATCTATAACCCTGTACCTATTTATATGGGGGATAAGCCGGGCGCTTTGACGGTGGACTACGGTGTGGCTTACTTCACGCTGGAAAACCGGGAGGAAGCGGCCAAAATTCTGGAGATGATCCGCACCCATGCACCCTTTGAAGGTGATTTTACCCGTGGGTTGTATTTTAAAGGTACAAACTGAAACTCCTTCCGTCATTGCTGACGCAATGCCGCCTCCCTGAGGGAGCTGTCGAGCGTATGCGAGACTGAAGGAGCTGCTATAAAATCAAAACGAGGTATACTATGGAACCCATTACAGTAAAATATAAGGTATTGGACACCCGTGCCAAGGTGCCCTCTTACGCAACCCCCGGCTCTGCTGCCGCCGACCTGTGCGCCGTACTGGACGCGCCGCTCACCCTTGCCCCCATGGAGCGGGCACTGGTGCCCACCGGCCTTGCCATCGAGCTGCCCGGCCCCCACAGCGTGGCACTGGTGTACGCACGCAGCGGCCTTTCCATCAAGCACGGCCTGTGCATGGCCAACGGCGTGGGTGTGGTGGACAGCGATTACCGCGGCGAGCTGAAGGTGCCCATGGTCAATCTGGGCAGGGAAGCCTACACCATTCAGCCCGGTGAGCGTGTGGCCCAGCTGTGCATCGCACCGGTGTACACCGCTGCCTTTGTGCCTGCCGAAGAGCTGGGCGATACCCAGCGCGGCGAGGGCGGCTTTGGCTCTACCGGAAAGTGAGATGGAATCATGAACCTGATCTTAGCTTCCGGCAGCCCGCGCAGGCGGGAGCTGCTCTCCTTATATACCACCAATTTCACCGTCTGCGTCAGTGACTTTGACGAAAGTGCGGTGCAGGCCGCTACGCCTGCCCATCTGGTGGAACAGCTGGCCCGGGGCAAGTGCCTTGCTGTTTCGGCCCAGCACCCGGGCGCTGTGGTCATCGGCTGTGATACGGTGGTGGATGTGAATGGCGAGGTGTTCGGCAAGCCCCACAGCGAAGAGGACGCAAAGCGGATGCTGCGCGCCCTTTCCGGTGCCACCCACGAGGTGCACACCGGCGTGTGCATCTCGGACGGTGCGCGCACTGAAAGCTTTGTGGACAGCTGCCGCGTTACCTTCTTCCCGCTGGGTGAAGAGGAGATCGACTTCTACGCTTCCACCGCCGAACCCTACGATAAAGCCGGTGCCTATGCCATTCAGGGACGGGCGGCCCTCTGGCTGGACCGTATTGAGGGCGACTACTACACCATCATGGGTCTGCCGGTGAGCCGCACCGTACAGCTGCTGGCACATTTTGTGTGATAAAACTGGAAAAAACGAAGAAAACTTGCGCAAACGCTTGAGAAATCATTGCCTTGCGGCTATAATAGAACCGTGTTATTCTGCGCAAAGGCGGCACAAAAGGGCTGCCGGATGTTCTGGCGCTGATGTTCTGGCGCTATAGATAAAATGGGAAGCATAAGGAGAATTTTTACAATGGGCCTGTTTTCTAAAGATGTAGGTATCGATCTGGGTACCGCAAATACTCTGGTATATATGAAGGGCAAGGGCATCATCATGCGGGAGCCTTCGGTCGTGGCTGTGGATACCAAGACCGACGAGGTACGCTGTGTGGGTGCCGAGGCAAAGGCTGTCATTGGCCGTACCCCCGGCAGCATCGTGGCTGTGCGTCCGCTGAAGGATGGCGTGATCGCTGACTTTGACATCACCACCAACATGCTGGAAAATTTCCTCAAGAAGGCATGCGGCAACAGCATGTTCTCCCGCCCCCGCGTGGTCATCTGCATCCCGTCCGGCGTTACCGAGGTGGAGCGCCGCGCTGTGCGCGAGGCTACCCTGAAGGCCGGTGCCCGTCAGGTGTCCGTCATTGAGGAACCCATGGCAGCAGCCATCGGTGCGGGCCTGCCCATCAGCGAGCCCACCGGCAGCATGATCGTGGATATCGGCGGCGGCACGGCTGAGATCGCTGTGATCTCTCTGGGCGGCATCGTGGCCTCCCGCAGCGTGCGCATGGCAGGTGATATGTTCGATCAGGCCATCATCGCCTTCATCAAGCGCAAGTACAACCTGCTGATCGGTGAGCGCACCGCAGAGCAGATCAAGATCGAGATCGGCTCCGCCTATGCGCTGGACCCCGAAATGACCATGGAGATCAAGGGCCGTAACCTCGTGGACGGCCTGCCCAAGAACATCGTCGTCCACTCGGAGGATGTCCGTGAGGCTCTGCTGGAGTGCCTGGTCAAGATCACCAGCGCCATCAAGGAGACTCTGGAGCGCACCCCGCCCGAGCTGAGCGCCGACATCATCGACCACGGCATCACCCTGACCGGCGGCGGCGCACTGCTGCGCGGCCTCGACAAGCTCATTGAGAGCGAGACCGGCATCGATGTCCATGTGGCTGAGGACCCGCTGGACTGCGTGGCCAAGGGTGCCGGCGCTGTGCTGGACCATGTGGATGTCCTGCACGACGTTCTGGATACCGACGGCGGTCATATGTAAGCCTCGGCTGTGCCATTTGCGGCGGTACGCTGAGGGAGGACCTTTGCGCTGCTGCGCCGCAGAAGATGAGTTTTGAGCGCGGATGGCACAGCTGTCCGCGCTTTTTTGCAGATTCGGGAGGAACCCGCCTTGAAGGATTTTTTTGACACATGGAAATTTAAGATACTCATTGCCATCGCGGTCTTCCTCGTGGGCATCATGGCCTATGCAGGCGCGAACGGACGACTGACCGCTGCCCCGCAGGAGCTGCTGAGCGTGGCCGTAGCCCCGTTCCAACGGGCAGCAGCAGCGGTGAGCAGCGGCGTGGCCTCTCTGTGGGAGAACTACGCCAACATCGACGCCATTCTGGAAGAAAACCAGCAGCTCAGCGAGGAAAACGCCTCTCTGCGCTCCCAGATGGTGGACTACGACAAGCTCAAGGCCGAGAACGAAGCCTACAAGGCGCTGGCCAACATTCAGGAGCAGCACCCTGAGATGAGCTACACGTCCTCTTTCGTCATTGGCCGCGACCCGCTGGACTCCTTCTGGGGTTTCACGCTGGACAGAGGTACACTGGACGGTGTGGCCGTCAATGACGCCGTCATCAGCGACGAGGGCTATCTGCTGGGCGTGGTGCGGGAAGCTGACATCACCAGCTGCAAGGTCATGACCATCCTGCACCCCAGCTTCAATGCGGCGGGCGTCGTGTCCCGTACCCGGGACAACGGCATCATCACCGGCAGCGCCGACTATGCCGCCGACGGTCAGTGCGTGCTGA
>OGOA01001514.1_pt1 | contig 11028 bp, 11 predicted proteins | sample 1573621 | NCBI WGS metagenome assembly OGOA01 (sample SAMEA2581917, study PRJEB24529) | metagenome | biome: Human gut stool | place: China | collected 2011
TTCATTACCTTTCTGAATTTAAAAAACTACGGGACTTAGAGCAAGAAGAATTTAAAAAAACGTTGCCCCCAGAAGGAGAGGAGACTATAAATATGCTAATACAAAGAAGCATTTTAAGTATAGATGATCTTCCTGTAGAAAAACTCAGTTATCGCTTAACTACAAGAAACAATTCAATGATAAAAGCAATTATTGAAATGATAGCGATTGCGCCTGAAATTGAACCCTACCTTACTTCATTAGAAGAAATTGGAAACTTTTCAAAAAGACTAAGTAGTGAAGAACTTTATAATAAAATCTCCGCACAGTTGAAAAAGGATAACTTGAATCCATTTTAAATCTTACTGTCTAACCACTATGTAATAAAAGTAAAATAGTTATAAAAATCCGCTGATAAATATCAGCGGATTTTTAAATTTAAATAAATTTTTATTTTATCATATTATTTAATATTTAAAAAGAGTAAATTTTAACTTTTTTTGCGTCATTTTTTTACACTCAATAGAAGACAAATTTTGGTTTATACTATGCTCAATGAATGGCCGTTCAGAAAAACTAAAAACACTTTTTCTATATGAGAGGAGAATTAATTATGAACGTAAAAACAAGATTATCAACTACATCTGCACTAGATACCCTGTACAAAGGAAAACCCGGCGTATTTGGGCTTATCAAGAATGGGGAAGGCAATTTATTGTTTTATGGCTACGGAAAACCGCTGGAAGTTTCACATCTATGGGTAAGAATAAACGATTCCTATATGGATAAAAATTCCTTCCCTTTTCAACTCATTATGCGAAAACAACATAAATCCCGTCAATCCTGGTTTGTTTTATCTACAGAAAATTGGGGTGAACTCAGCAACTCCGAGGAAGGTGATAACACATTGCAGTGTATTGCAATGATCACTCCTCCCAAAAATCTTGAAAAAATCAATAAGCCAGACTATGTAGAGATTCCTCTCATGCTTTATGCAAAATTTGATGCAGAATGTAAATCTGTTATTCTTGCTCAGGAAATGGAAATTAATAAGCTTTTTATCTCTGAAGCAAAAGCAATGCACGCCAGATTTCAGATTTCATCTCAGCATATTGATTGTGTAGATTTCAAAAAGGAAACCAATAATGAGGAAGGCTCTGATGAATCTTCCAATATGATTTCTTACCTGATGGGAGGTGGAGCAATCAAAATTGCTCCCCCCTTTCTCTCCATCAGCACCGAAAAATGAACCTTTTACTGGTCTCTCTACAGAAAATATGCCTTATCCCCTTTCTCTTTTCCACTATAAGAAAAACGAAGATGAGATTTACAGAGGACTTCGAGTAATAAGAAGGGTATATTCGGAATTTGGTGCTATTCTGCAAAAGCCCAAAAAGCTTCCTCTGGGTATCCCGGATTTATCACAGGGTTTGGCGAAAAAACAGGACAATCTGAATCTAGTTTCCCTGAAAGACTTTGCAAAAGAGAAGTTAACTCTGATGGTATATCAGGGAGACCTCTGTGAATTTTCATCCCCTTGCTGGAATCGTCTGAACGCCCAGGAAAGTCGTGTAATCTTACACAGATTATTCTCGGAAAATCATTTAGATTTCTGCATGACCCGGCATGAATATCAGGAAATCTACGAGCTGTTGCTCATTGATTCTACCATTCAACAGCAAGAGGAATTTCCGCCCACGTTACATAAGCTAAACCTCAATGACGGAACGCTGGATCTCGAAACCATGGAGTTTTACCCACATTGTCCGGAAGATGGATTCTTTCATTATCTGGATATTTTCTATGATGAATTGATCCATGCGACCGATGGACCTGTCTTTGAGCAGTTTGTGGAGGATATCAGTGCCGGAAATCCTGATATTCGCCGCCAGCTGTTAGAGCTCATCGGTCTGGCAATCACCGGATACGAAGCGAAGGTATTCTATGCATTACTCGGACCTTCCAACAGCGGAAAAACGCAGTTCTCGAGATTTCTGGTTGAACTTCTGGGGCATGATCAGGTCGTCAATATTTCCGGTATTCAGGAATTAGGGAGCAAGTTTGCAATGGCAAATATCGAAGATAAGCGTATTTGCTTATGTCCGGATTTGCCAGATGCTCCCCTGCCCGCTGCCGCTATCGGCACAATCAAGCAGGCGGTCGGGAACGACTCCATAAAAATAGAGGCGAAATACAAAAATCCGAAAACGATTTATAAAAAGCCTCTGTATATTTTCGTTGGAAATCACCCTATCCGCATTCCCAACATGTCCAACGAGGAGGCTCTGCTCAACCGCATGGTTATCATCCCCTTTGCAGCGGCAGTTCCGGAGGAAAGAAGAAAGGAACAACTCTATCAGCAGCTGTTGCTTGAAGCGCCGTATATTGTTTCACAGGCAATCGATGCTTACAGAGACCTAATGGAAAACAATTTTTCTGTAACACGGACACAGATTCCACCCGAATATCAGACAGCAGACTCCAGGAAATCTGTTGTCTTTATAACTGATTTTATCCGGAACTGCTGTATTCTGGATGATGATGCAGAAACAGCTACAAACGAGCTCTTTCTGGCATATCAGGAAAATTGCATTGCAGAAGGGCAGGAAATTCTGAATCAAACAGAGTTTAGCCGTACTTTTTCCGGAATCATAAGGAGCATGCCCTCTGTCTCGCCGATCAAGCGTACGAACGGGCAGGATTCTCGAGGATACAGAGGAATTCGGCTGACAGACTGATGGTTTAACCAAAAACATGCACTCTTTCTTAAGGCAATCAAAATTTCCACGGGTATTCAAATGCTGTATTTGAATACCCGTGGCTCAATCCTCCTGGCATAGACCCAAGCAATGTCCTCCGAAAAACAGGCTGGGCACCAATCGGGCACCATTGTATGCAGGTCTATGTATAAAACTAATTTCATAACTATAGAGCACATAAAAGCAAAACGTGGAAATTCAGCACAAACCTGCTGTAATCATCCCAATGTGCTTTTGTGTTTTTATCAATAAAATATAAATTTTTTGTGCATATATCATGAGATTTCAAGTCGTATTGCTAAAGGCTTCTGATCTGCAAAAATACGAGCCCTTAGCAAAGTGAGATGGCAGGAATTTTATTATAAAATCATCTATATCTAAATCACATCGGAACATTGGCACAGAAGCCGGTTTCCTACGCCCTTCCTGACATCAATTCAGAACCATATGCAGAATCGGTTCTCAGCTTGAAGAAAGGATAGGAGCATTTGCACACAGAAAAATCTCAGGCTCCTTGTTATAATCATGAAAAATCGAAATTCTGACGAAATCTTGCAGTATATCGCATCCAGTGGTATGCTTGATATAGGAAATGTGGAACGCGCGATTGATATGCAAAAAAACAAAGAGTATTTAAGTAAGCATACACAAAAAATCTGGCAAGGGAAAGATGCCTTCTGGCGTACTTATCTTCCCTATGGCAAAAACGGTCGAACCTTAATCAAACGGAAAAGTGAAAACTCCCTTCATAATCAGATCATTTCCTTCTACAGAAATTTAGAAGAAAATCCCACGATTGAGGATGTCTTCTCTGAATGGAATGACCGACGATTATCTCTGGGAAAAATAAAAAAATCAACCTATGAGCGTAATCTCAGAATTTTCCAGCGGCATTACAGCGTCTTTGGCAAAGAGAAGCTAAAACACCTGGACAAGCGTGACCTTATCGACTTTCTGGAAGAACAGATATCTATCTATCATCTGACCGCTAAGAGCTTTTCCAATCTGAAATCTCTCACCAGAGGTTTTCTGAAGCGGGCAAGTGCAACGGATCTCATCAGCTTTACCGCAGAGGATGTATTTCAACGTCTGGATCTGACCGACACTACATTCAAAAAGACGATCAAAGAGGATTACCAGGAGGTATACAATGATCAGGAAATGCAGTTGATTCTGGATTATCTGATGAAGAATCCTGATTCTACAAACCTGGCTATCTGTCTGATATTCGTAACAGGTCTCAGAGTTGGCGAACTGGTTGCCCTGAAACATGAAGATTTTGATGAACTCTCTGTAAAGGTCAGAAGAACGGAAACCAGATACAAAAACGAAGCCGGAAAAACCGTTTATGAAGTAAAGGATTTTCCAAAATCCGCAGCAGGTGTCAGAACCATTCCGGTTCCTGCTGATTATGCCTGGCTCCTGAAAAGAATCCGCCTGCTGAATCCTTTTGGCGAATACGTATTCATGGGACGAAACGGACGGCTGACAACAAACAGCGTCCGTTCCAGACTTCGCACCATTTGCCAAAAACTGGAGATTTATCCGAAATCTCCCCATAAAATCAGAAAAACCTATGGCTCTATTCTGCTGGATAACAACATAGACCATAGGTTAATCAAGGATGTTATGGGGCATACGGATATTCTCTGTACAGAAACGCATTACCACCGTAACAGAAAAACGATTGAAGTAAAACAAGATATTTTGAGCCAAATCCCGGAATTCCGGGCAAATTAAGCCCTCGCTGATTACCTTTTTGATTACTCCAAAAAATGGAAGCCTTGAAAACCCAATGTTTTCAAGGCTTCTGCATGGAGATGAGGGGAATTGAACCCCTGTCCGAAAACCCATCCATAAGAACTTCTCCCATCACAGTCAGTCTTTTTCCATTCCCTCGTTGCAACGCCGATTGACAGGCTTTACCCCTCAGTAGCTTCATGAATCTTTCCCTGCCGCAAAGCTTAGGCAGAAAAGTGCCCCACCAAGTCGATGCCGGATTCTTCAGCGGTGAGAAACCGAAGGCCGACAGGCGCCGTTAATTAGGCAGCCAGTGCAAAATTATTTTTGTCGTTTCTTTTTAAAAAAGGTTCCAGCTTGATGACGCGGTTCACTGGTCCGCGGATGGCTATTCCTACTTTCAAGACTCCCGTCGAAACCATTGCATCCCCGTAAATCGTGAAACTTCACGCCTTTTCGGTGAAATGGCTGTAAACGACAAACTTATAAAGTAAGATTTCTGATTTTAAAATCCTTTTCCGCCTGACGGCGCATATCATTCTTTGCAATGGTGTCTCTCTTGTCATAGAGCTTTTTGCCCTTCGCCAGAGCAATGTCCACCTTCACATAGCTGCGGTCGAAGTATACCCTCAAGGGAACAACCGTATACCCTGCCGCACGCACCTCATGGTCCCACTTGCGAATCTGTGCTTTATGCAGCAGAAGCCTTCTGGGGCGAAGCGGGTCTTTATTAAAGATATTCCCCTGCTCGTATGGGCTGATGTGCATGTTGTAAATAAAAGCCTCTCCATCCTTAATCTGGATGTAGCTTTCCTTCAGGCTGCACTTCCCCATGCGCAGACTTTTTACCTCTGTCCCTGCCAGAGAAATGCCTGCCTGTATGGTTTCTTCAATGAAATAATCGTGATATGCTTTTTTGTTTTGCGCAATCAGCTTTGTTCCTTTTCCTTTTGCCATACAGAATCACCTCCCCGACAAGCTTCCTATTGCAGAAATAACTATATCATATTCTATCAAAAAAATCAAATGACGTTTCGGTTACAAATATTTCATTTTATTTACAAAAAACTTCCTTTTAGAATATCCCCCCTGTTTCTTACACTTTTCTTACAATCTTCCCATTTCTCACACAACCCGTCTTTTTTCTGTTACACTGAGTCATAATAGACACTTGTATCTCTGCCACGAAAAAGGGGGATTTTTTATGACAACAGACGCAATTCTCACCACCGAAACAAACGAAACACAAACACCACAGAAAGCACCCTGGCGCAGATTTTTCGCACGCAGTCTTGACCTTGGGCTGCTTGCCACACTTCTTAACCTTTGTCTTTCCTTTTTTTCTCCAATGAAGGCAAGCAATTCCTCTTTCGCATGGACGCTTCTGGAAACCTATCTCAGCTGGCTGTTTCTCTTCCTTTTAGAGCCGCTGTTTCTTTCCAAATGGGGCAAAACTCCCGGCAAATGGCTCTTTGGGCTTTCCGTTCATCAGAAGGATGGCAGTCTTTTGACACGCTCACAGGCATTCGAGCGTCTTGTCAAAATTTTCCATGTGGGCGAAGGCTATGCCATCCCGTTTTACAGCCTGTATCGCAATTATAAATGCTACGAAATCTATACCGAAGAAGGAACTCTGCCTTGGGATAATGACCTTTGCTATGAAGTAAAACCGTTCCGTCTGCGTTCTGCCTTCGGCTATATTGCCATCGTGCTGTTTACAAGCATTTTCACATTTCTCATCCATACATGGACGATCGTTCCCAACGGCAACACTCTGACCGTTGCGGAATTCGTAGAAAATTATAATCATCTTCTGGAATATGCTGAACTGGATACCCTTCCTTCGCTGACGAAGGACGGCAAATGGAAGGAAGGCGAAGATGACCTCTCATTTCTGATTTTTCTTCCGAATGCTGTCCGCTCTGAGCCTGTCATTCAAGAGGAAAACGGAAAACTATCTTCCTTTTCCTATACCCTCACGGATACCGAGGGAGATATCCTTTCCCCTTTGGAGCAAAATCCCCTGCTCGCCATGGCACTCCTGCGTACGCAGATTGATTTTCTCCATCCGGATTTAGAACGAATCAGCGGTCAGCTTCTCTCCTCCGATGATACACAGGAGCCACAGCGGATTTCCTCCGTCCTCAACTATATGGATAGACACCCCTATTGCAGCTACACCATCGAAACAGGCAACCTCCGCATCATACAGGAAATTACACTGGTTGGCTACAATGTGGATAAGCACAATAGTTATTCCATCGGTCCGGATGAGGATGCAAAGAAAACCTGCTATTCCCTTACCTTCACATTGGAACAACATTAACTTCCTACAGAAAAAGGTCAGACCGATTTCTCTCAGTCTGACCTTCCTTTTTTCTTTATTCCTGAAAATCCTCGTTTTCCTCTGCAAAGGCAAAATCAATCGTCCCCATCATACGATCCACCTTCGCCACGGAAACAACGACCTTATCCCCCAGACGATAGCTTTTCTTCGTCCGTTTCCCGAACACAAGCATTTTCTTCTCGTCAAATTCATAATAATCATCATCCATCTGGGAAAGTGCCACCATGCCCTCAATGGTATTCGGCAGCTCCACATAAATCCCCCAGTTCGTCACACCGGAAATGATGCCTTCATAAATCTGACCAACCTTATCCTCCATGAATTCCACCTTTTTCAGTGCATCCGTATCCCGTTCCGCGTCCTCCGCAACGCGTTCCTGCTTGGAGCAATGCTTTGCCCAATCGGGCATTTTTCTGCGGTAATAGACAGATGCCTTTTCATCCAGCTCTCCATGAAGCATTTTTTTAATCATGCGGTGAATTTCCAAATCGGGATATCTGCGGATGGGCGAGGTAAAGTGGCAATAATATTTTGCAGCCAACCCAAAATGTCCGCCATTTTCCGCCGTATATCTTGCCTGCATCATGCTCCGCAGCACCATTCTGGTGATAATCCGTTCCTCGTCCGTTTCCTCTGCCTTCTGCAAAACCTTCTGCAGCTCTCTCGGGTGAATCTCCCCGTCCTTTTTCCGCAGATAATAGCCAAAGCCACGCAGGAACTGCTCCATTTTTTCCAGCTTATCCTCATCCGGCTCCTGATGGCTACGATACATGAACGGCATTTCCTGCCAGAAGGAATTTTCCGCGATTGTTTCGTTGCACACCAGCATAAATTCCTCAATCATATTTGTCGCAATGCTTTTTTCATAAGGCTTGATGTCAATCGGCTTTCCGTTTTTATCCAGAATGATTTTCGATTCGGGCAAATCAAAATTCACAGACCCGCGTTTTCTTCTTTTTTCTCCCAGAATCTGCCGCAGCTCCTCCATATCCTCCAGCATGGGCAGAATTTCCGCATACTGCTCCAATAACGCAGGTGTTCCGTCCTCCAGAATCTCACGCACCGCCGTATAGGTCATGCGGTAATCCGAATTGATGACGCTCTCCAGAATTCTGTGGCTTACCACCTCGCCTCTGCCGTTCACTTCCATCAGACAGCTTAGCGCAAGCCGATCCACATGCGGATTCAGCGAACAGATTCCGTTACTCAGCTTATGCGGCAGCATGGGAATCACCCTGTCCACCAGATAAACGCTTGTTCCTCTGGCGTAAGCCTCTTTATCCAGCGCCGTATTCTCTCGCACATAATGCGAAACATCCGCAATATGCACACCCAGTTCAAAATTACCGTTCCCCAGCCTTTTCAGAGAAACCGCATCGTCTAAATCCTTCGCATCCGCGCCGTCAATCGTAATCGTCAACAGGTCGCGCAGATCCTCTCTGCCCTTTTTGTCCGCCTCGGCAACCTCTGTCCCAAGGTGCTCAATCTCCGCATAAACCTCCTCCGGAAATTCCACCGCCAGTTCATATCTGCGAATCACCGAAAGAATATCCACTCCGGGGTCATTGATATGCCCCAAAATTTCAATGACCTTTCCCTCCGGATTGCGTCTGTCCTCGCCGTAATCCGTAATTTCCACAACAACCTTATGCCCCGTCACGGCACCCTTTGTGTTTTCTCTGGAAATAAAAATATCCTTCGCAATCTTCTTGTCATCCGCCACCACAAAGCCATAGCCCTTACTGCCTGCCTCAAATGTGCCAACAATCCGCTGCTGTCCCCGTTCCAGAATCCGTACAATTACGCCATCTGCCTTTTTGCCCTTTTCCGCCTTATGCAGCACCTTATACAGCACTCTGTCCTTCTGCATCGCGCCCATCGTTTCGCTCGCCGGAATAAAAATATCTTCGCCTCCTGCGTCGGGTGTCACAAATCCAAACCCTCTGGCGTGTCCGATAAATGTCCCCGTTGCCATCTGCAAATCCTTCGGCGAAGCCAGCTTGCCCTTCTTTGTTTCAAATACACGTCCCTCCGCAATCAGCTCATTGATAAGGTTCTCGAATTTTTCTCTGTCCTCCTGCGGCACCGAAAGCATCACGCGCATATCTCTGCGCTTTATGGGAACATATCCTTCGCTTTCCATATATGCCAGAATCCGTTCTTTTCTTTCCTTTAAAATGTCCGTCTCGTCCATGTCCTTCTCCTTATACTTTCTCGTGCTTATTCAAAAATAATAAAGAAAAAATGGAAGAAGCAAGAAGAAAAGATTTTGAAAAATACACTGGAGTAAAACAAGTAAATACTAAAGTAAAAAATGATAAATTAATAAAATCGAATCCAGATATAAAACTCTTATTAGAAAACCAAAGTGTTGACGTCAACAAAATGATAGCAGTAGAGGAATTATCAGAGTTGCAAAAAGAAATCTGTAAGGATTTAAGAGGTTTTAATAGGAGAGGAGAGATAAAAGAAGAGATGGCAGACGTTTATATCTGCCTCCAACTTTTAAAAGAAATTTATAACTTTGATGATGAAGAGTTAGAAGAAGAGTATAAAAGAAAAATGGATAGGAATATAAAAAGAATCAAAGTCAAAAACAAGGAGATGAAATGACAAGACCTAAAATTATATTAATGTTAGTAGTAGCAGTAATAGTAATTGATGTATTACAAAAGATAAGGGGGTAGAGTTGGAAAAAGTAAAAAATAAAGATTTAATTAATTACAACCCTAAATATCATTTTAATCATAATAAACCTTGGACAAGTAAAGACTTAGAGTATGCACTAGATTATAGAAATGATTTAAAAGATATTAGTTTGAAACTGGGTAGAACTATAAGTTCTATATTGCAAAAAAGAAAATTACAAAGATTTTGGAAAGAAGCAGATAAATACTCAAGAGTTAAAATTATACCTTGAGGTATAAAAGGGGGATAAATGAAAAGAAAACAATGTCCTTGGGGAGTTACACCTATTGTTTTAGAAAAAATACAAGAAATAGAAAGAATTAAAAAAATTTCTAAAAGGTGTGATGAGTTGATAGCTAAAAACTTAGAAAAAAACAGAAGATATTATGAAGGATTGACTACACCAGCACCAAAAGGAGAAACAAAGGTAAGATTTTATGGAATGGGAGAAGATAAGAAATGACATTAAAAGAGCTAGAAGAGAGAATAAAAGAGATAAAAGAATATGGAGAAAAGCATAATATTGAAGATTTCGAGGTAGAAATCTTCGGATATACTGGAAATGGAATTGTTAAACTACATATTGAAGACAGAACTCATAACCCGAATTTTGATATAGGTGAGAGAAAAGTATGGATAGCTGCACAAGATTAGAAACAAAGAGACAGCAGTTAAAGATAAAAAAAGATGAGTAAAAGGAGAATAGAGGAAATGAAAAAGATAGTGATAGAATTTGCAAGAGATGTTTTGGAGCTAAAAGGTTATGAAGATGAAAAAATAAAAATAATTGATGTAACTGGAATTAGTAAAGTAAAAGAAGAAGTAAAAAAACCAGGAATTTTTCAAATTAAAAAAGCGTACGAGGAAGTCGTATATGTTGATAAAATCACTTACGTTAAAGCTTTAATCAAATCAACTGGGGAAACTATAACATTTTCATTTCGTGGTATTGACTCTTTAGTTTATCACATGAGAGAATTGTTTGAAAAAATACATTCTGATGAAGTTATAGGATTTACAGGCAGAAAGGTCACTGAATTTATAAAGGAAAATTTAAATAAAAAATTTATAATTTTAACTTCTTTAGAAAAGTTTACTAGAATTGGAGGAGTTTTTTGTGGTAATAGTTCCAAAGAAATTAAAACGGGAATAATCATTCCTAAAGAACATTACGAAGATGCAATAGCTGGGTTTAAAGAACAAGAGATTTATTTTACAAATATAATAGGTATGGAATATTCAGATGGAATATCAGATTGCCCAGGTGGTTCATTTTCTGATTGGGAGTAATAAAAATGAAAGCACTGAATAGAAAGAAGAAACCAAAACATCATAGTAAAGTAAAATATAAAGTTTATCCTAAAAGAAAAGGAATAGTAAGTATAACTAGAGAGTGCAGATGTAAAAAATTTAAAAATTGTTATCTTGTACCAAAACAATTTTTTCTAATTATTTTAACTACTAATAGGAAATCTAAAAAATATAAAAAAGTATCAAAACACACCTATAAAAAAA
>OGOA01001517.1_pt1 | contig 11002 bp, 14 predicted proteins | sample 1573621 | NCBI WGS metagenome assembly OGOA01 (sample SAMEA2581917, study PRJEB24529) | metagenome | biome: Human gut stool | place: China | collected 2011
GGTGCGGATGTTCCCTATTGCGTCATGGGCGGAACGGCGCTGGCTGAGGGAATCGGCGAGAAACTGACACCGCTTGCTCCGGCACCGGACTGCTATGTACTGGTGGCAAAGCCCGATATCAATGTTTCCACCAAATACGTGTACGAACATCTGGATGCTCAGGAGATCGTGAAACATCCTGATATTGACGGTATGGTGGAAGCCATCGCTGAGGAAAGCTTACAGGGAATCCTGGACCGGATGGAAAATGTGCTGGAGGCGGAAACCGTCAGTGCATATCCTATAATCCAGACGATCAAGGACCGTATGAAGGAACTGGGAGCCATCAACAGTCTGATGAGCGGAAGCGGTCCCACGGTATTCGGTATTTTTGTAGAGAAGGACATGGCCCGCAGGGCATATGATAAATTAGAGGAGGAACAGCTGGCAAAGCAGATTTTCCTGACGGAATTTTGTGAGTAATGCCAGAGTAGAGGTATGCAGGATAATTTACAGGTGACAATGGATGAATTTCTGCCACTCAGAGATGTGGTGTTCAATACTTTGCGTCAGGCCATTCTGACGGGGGAACTGAAGCCGGGAGAACGACTGATGGAAATCCATCTTGCCAACAAGCTGGGAGTCAGTCGTACGCCGATCCGGGAAGCCATCCGTAAGCTGGAACTGGAGGGACTGGTGACCATGATCCCCAGAAGAGGAGCAGAAGTGGCTCAGATCACGGAGAAGAGCATGAACGATGTGCTGGAGGTCCGCAGGGCCATGGATGCGCTCTGCGTGGAGCTGGCGTGTGACCGGATCACTCCGGAGGAATTACAGGATCTGAAAAAGGCCTGCGATACCTTTGAAGCGGCGGTGAAGACCGATGACATTAAACAGATCGCACAGGCGGATGTGGCATTGCATGACATCATTGTACAGGCCACGGGGAACCAGCGCCTGATCCAGCTGGTCAACAACCTGTCCGAGCAGATGTACCGTTATCGTTTTGAGTATATCAAGGATTTCAGCCAGCATGAGCGCCTGGTGGAGGAACACAAGGTCATCTATGAGAGCATCGTGAAAAAGGATAAGGAAACGGCATCCAATATGGCCAAGGTGCATATAGATAATCAGAAAAAGGCGATCATCCGCCAGATCCGTCTGGAACGGGAGAAAAATAAATAGATTTCAAAAGTATAATCTGTCCGGAAAGCGGTAATGATTTCCATAGAACCGAAACGGTAATTTATGGAAAGAGGAATGCTGATGGATAGATTATATGTTTGTTATGAAAAATATCGCAGGATGATTGCAGAAAAGAAAATATTACACCGGCTGGTGCAGGGAGTCCGGATACTGACTGTGGCACTGGCCTGTTACGGCTGGTGGGGCGTGATCTACCCGGAGCTTACGATGCTGCCGTCCACCTATGAGATCGTATACGAGGAGACGGAAGCCACGGAGGCAGAGACTGTACAGACCGGTCCGGAAGTGGTAGAATGGAATTCCGACAGCCAGATCTATTGGAAGATTCTGGAGGCGGATCCGGAGCAGATCCGGTTCAAGAGCAGACTGCTTACGATGTTAAAAAAATAAAAGGAGAAATCCCATGTATCAGGAGAATGTTACTGCGCTGAAAAAGGATGCCCCCATCGGGGTATTCGATTCCGGTATCGGCGGACTGACCGTTGCCCGGGAGATCATGCGGCAGATTCCCAATGAGAAGATCATATATTTCGGAGATACGGCAAGAATGCCCTACGGCAGTAAGTCCAAGGAGACGGTGACTCGCTTTTCAAAGCAGATCGTGCGGTTTCTGGAGACTTTTCAGGTGAAGACTATTGTGGTGGCCTGTAATACGGCGAGTGCCTATGCACTGGATGAACTGGAAAAAGAGATCGATGTTCCGATCATCGGTGTAATCAAGCCGGGAGCCAGAACCGCGGCGGAGGTGACACGTAACGGCCGCATCGGCGTGATTGCCACCGAAGCTACCATCGGCAGCCAGATGTACAACAAATACATACAGGAACTGAATAAAGATGTTACGATCTACGGCAAGGCCTGCCCGCTGTTCGTACCTTTAGTGGAAGAAGGCCTGTGGGAAGATCCCGTGACCGATGAGATCGCAAAGCGTTATCTGTCAGAGTTGATTGATATTGACATCGATACCCTGATTCTGGGGTGTACCCATTATCCGCTGATCCGTTCCACAGTGGGACGTGTCATGGGAGATCAGGTGACGCTGGTGAATCCGGCATACGAGACAGCCAGAGAACTGAAGGGACTGTTACAGCATTATCATATTCTCAATGATGAGGAGCCGCATCTGGGAGAGAACAAGTACCAGTTCTATGTCAGCGATGGGGCGGAGAAGTTCAAGCACTTTGCCAATTCCATTATTAAATACGGAATCCTGTCGGCCAAGACCATTAAGATCGATGAGTATTAGAGGATGAAGAGAAAATGAATCGAGAGGTAGAACTTGTACTGTCCGGTCTGCATGCTTCCGGACAGGAGCAGGAAAGCGAAGCGGTGGAGACCGTGCAGCCGGCACAATATTTTAAGAGAAACGACAGTCATTATCTGCTCTATGAGGAGAAAATGGATAAAGACCAAGCTCCCTGCAGGAGCCGGATCAAATTCCGGGATCATCTGTTGGAATTGACCAGACAGGGGACAGCTGAGATGCATATGATCTTCGAGGAAAATAAGAGACATATGATCCCGTATAACACACCCTACGGGCAATTGATGCTGGGGATCGAAACCGGCAGGGTACTGGTAGAGGAACAGGAGGATCAGATTCACGTGACGGTGGAATACACGCTGGATCATGAGGGAGAACCCCTGAGTGAAAGCTGCCTGAAGATCCATATTCGGGAAAAATAGAAGAAAGATAAACATAAAAAATAGCAGATGCTCTTATGAATGCAAGCATTCAACGAACATCTGCTATTTTTATGTGCGTCAGACGACACACAATGGGGTCTGAATAGTTATTTACTTTACAGGCTTTGCTCCGGCCTTTTCCTGTGCCGTAGCTACAAGACGCTTGAAGAAGCCTTTTTTCTTCTCGGGAGCAGCTTCGGTCTTGCCGTGCAGTCCCTTGACATCCAGTACATAGATACCGCTGACAACGGCTTTTACTTCCTTTTTCACAGGAACACTGTCGAAGATCTTCTCGTCACAGATCAGGGATACGATCTGAGGACCAACCTTTGCCTTGATGATGGGGAGTTTGGAACCGCGCATCATCTTCGGGGTCTGGTCAATGACCATCTGTGGAAGACCGGCATCTTTTAGCTTCATGCGTTTCTTATCGATGATCAGCATGGATACGGTCTGTTTGTTGGCATCCAGCAGTTCCTGCTGTTCTGCCTGTTTCTTCTGTGCTTTCTTACCTAAGAAATATAATACTGCAATGATAATCGCAAGTACTATTACAATAACTAATAATGTGATTGCCACCGGACTCATTTTACAGTCCCTCCTTCAGTTAATCGGAACAAATTCCTAAAAAACATTGTAACATAGATGTGATGAAATACGCAACCATACATTTATGATTTCTATCTTGTTTCCGGTTCTTGTAAGGAAGACTGTCACCATGTGGCAGTCTTTTTGTAATATAAAAAATTATGAAACACGTATGTCAACCGGTTGACATACGTGCGGTAAAATTATATAATGTGAAAAAAGAAGGAGGTGCGGAAAATGAAAGTACTGGTAGTATCAGATGTACATGCGAACATAGCCGCATTGAACACCATTTTGGAAAAAGAGGCTGATTACGATATTCTGTGCTGCGCCGGGGATTATACAGACTATGGAATCTATCCGGCGGAAGTGATAGAACGGTTCCGCAATCTGAAAAACACGCATCTTGTGTATGGCAACCATGATCTTCACGTTATAAATACTTATGAAAGTAAGGAATGGAAAAATGTAGAAGATGGAAAATACAAGTGGGTTCACTATAATTGTGAACAGCTAAACAACCAGGGTATTAGGTGGCTGAAGCAGTTACCGGAAACCGCATATTTTGAGGCAGACGGATGGAAATACGGAATTGCCCATCAGTATGATAGTGGTTATGGGACGATAGAAAGCAGGTACGCGTTTGATAAATATTGGGCGGAGCATTACGGAACAGATAATACAGGGAACAGAAGACTGATTTTCGGGCATACACACAGACAATGTATTCATATTTTAGGTGATGGAATGGAATGGCTGAACCCGGGAAGTGCCTCGTATCGAAGACCCGATGACCCGGATAAGACGGCACATTATGCGACGATTACAGACGGCGAGATCCGATTGAAACAAATTCCCTACGACAGAAAACCACAGTTTGAAAAGGCAAAGGAATTTATAAGTACCGATAAAATGATGAGAACAGAAATTCAGGATTTTATGTTCTTTTTTGGGGATGCAAAGACCTCAAGAGAACCGTTGGGATAAGGAGTGAAATAACAATAACAGAGATAAAAAGGGATGGAAAGAGATGAATTGTAGGAGATATCGCTTGGATCAGGTGGCAAATTTCAGAGATTTGGGAGGCTATGCGTGTGACGGAGGCGTAACCAGATATGGTGTGATTTTCCGGAGCACAGCTTTGAATAAGGCGACGGAAGAGGATATTGAAAAGATAGAGCACCTGGGAGTCAATACGGTCATTGACTTAAGATTTCCCAGTGAGACAAAAGATCTTCCGGACAGATTGGGAAAGGGTATGGATTATATCAACTGTTCGCTTATGGGTACCACAAAGCTGGAACAGTTGGATATTGTAAACAGTAGTGTGGTGGAGACCAAAACGCTGCATCGCATGTATCGCCTGATGCTCCGCAACGGAGGAAAAGAGATCAGGAAAGCTCTGGAGGTAGTCGCTGATTCCGAGGGAGCGGTATTGTTCCATTGCGCAGCCGGCAAAGACCGTACCGGTATTCTGGCAATGTTGATTTTATCATCCGTGGGAGTGGATCGGGAAGATATTCTGGTGGATTACCAATGTAGCAGTACCTATATTACAAAATTTACGACCGATATTTCCGGTTCCAATATCTACAACATGAAATGGATTCTGAACTGGATTGACCAGGAATGGGGTGGAGTTCCGGAATATCTGCGTCAAATTGGAGTACAAAGTGAAACTATACAAAAAATCAAATCCAAGTTTGTTGAAAATTTATATATGTAACCGGTTGACACACGATAAAAATTAGTATATATTCTTAATTACAAAATATGTAACCGGTTGACATACAATTACATATCTACAAAATGTATAGATTCAGAGAGGAGAACAATACATGAAAAAGAAAATTTTAGCAGGATTGTTGAGTGCAATGATGGTCGTATCATTAGCAGCTTGTGGAAGCTCAGAGACAGGTGCCACAACTACAGACTCCAAGAATGAAACAACGGCAAATACTGCGGATGGAACAGCAGCCGCTGCAACAGATGCACAGGGCGGTTATGAAGGGAAAGAAGTGAAAGTCTGGATCAGCTCCGGCGCAGAAGATGATATATACCGTGAAATGTTTGACAAGATCGAAGGAGATCTGAATATTACCATTACAGATGAGTATTATTCCAAGGACGAGCTGGATAACAAGATGCAGACATCTTCTATCGCCGGAGATATGCCGGATGCCGTAGTTGCCGACTATCTGCTGATCCCCAAATATTATGAAGCGGGTTTGGTAGCAAATCTGGACGATTATGTAACCGATGAACTGATGGATGATTATCTTCCCAGCGTAGTATCTGAGTGCACTTATAATGATCACATCATTTCCGTTGCACAGTTCGATAGTGGCCTGGCTTTCTGGGCTAACAAATCCATGCTGGAGAATGCCGGTGTCAGAATTCCTGCCGATTACAAGGATGCATGGGATAAAGCAGAGTTTGAAGATGCGCTGAAGAAATTAAAAGACAGCGGTGTAGAATGGCCCATCTATGTAAGACAGAACAAACCTTCCACCGAGTATTACACCTGGATGCCGTTTGTAGCAAGCTTTGGCGGAGACTACATGAATCGTGAGACCGGACTTTGCACAGGAACTCTGGACGGCGATAATACAATTGCTTCTTTCGATTTCCTGGCAAAGCTGTTCACAGATGGATATGCAGATGCAACCTGTGATTATGAAGATTCTTTCCAGAAGGGTGAGAATGCCCTGGCTCTGTATGGACATTCCAAGTATCAGGATTATAAGGCTGCACTTGGCGATGATCTGATCCTGGTTCCCCTGCCTGATATGGGACACGGGGTTTACACCTGCTCCGGTTCTACTGTTATGATCATGACCACAGGAGCACAGGAATCCGGAAATGATGATGCTGTATGGGCAATGCTGCAGGAAGCAACCAACCCCGATTACATCAAGATGGTAGTAGATGTCAACGGTGCGGTTCCCGCAAGATCCAGTGTTATGGATGCAATCCCCGACTATTGTGAGGGAGGTACCCTGTATCTGTACAGACAGCAGCTGGAGAGCGGTATTTCCTTCCTGCGTCCGTACACTCCTGCACATATGACCATTTATGATGCAATGGCCAGCGTTATCGGTAATATCTATGCCGGCGCAGATCCTGCAACAGAGTTGCACGATGCCGCTGCAAATATCGATGAAATTATTACAGAGAACGGATGGAACTTTCAATAATCTGAAATAAGAAGGATCGGATAAGGCTGTCTGTGAGGGCAGCCTTATTCATAAGAAAAAGGAGTACCTATGGCAAACAGTTCTAAGAAAAAAAGCGGATTGCAACGTGGCGAGTCAAAAGCCGCATTCCTGTTCTGCACACCGGCAGTGGTGCTGGCACTGGTATTTATCATTTTACCGTTTGCAATGTCTGTTGTGTATTCATTTACCAATAAACAACTGATTCCCAAAGTGGGAATGGAAACAGCCTTTGTAGGGTTGAAGAATTATATTGAGATTTTCACAAGCAAAGTGACAGTACTTTCTTTTAAAAATACATTTTTGTATGCACTGATCGTAGTGCCTTCGGTATTGGTGATCGGAACCGTGCTTGCGGTTTTTGTAAACCAGAAGATCAAAGGCGTACAGGTGTTCCGACTGATCTATTTCAGTCCGCAGGTTGTAACGATGACTGTAGTGGCAGTTATCTGGGCATTCATTTTTTCCTCCAAATCCAGCGGATTATTAAATTCGTTTCTGGGTCTGCTGCACATTGCACCTCAGAAATGGCTTCAGGATCAGCATCTGGCACTTCCGTGTCTGGCAATTATGTATATCTGGCAGAATCTTGGTATGCAGATGTTGATCATTTTAAGTGGTCTGCAGTACATTTCCGAAGAACTATATGAGGCTGCCGAAATTGATGGATGTACCACCTTTGAGAAATTTATTTATATTACGGTACCCGGATTGAAGAATACACTGGTATACGTTTTGGTATTATCAATTCCCTGAAAGTATTCACCCAGGTGTATGTACTGACAAACGGCGGACCGTCCAATGCAACAACGACCGTAGTATTCCAGTTGTACAAAGCCGGATTCGTAAATGGACAGGTAGGATACTCTTCCGCAATCGCAGTTACATTCTTTATGCTGGTAATGGTTATTTCAATTCTGCAGAATAAGTTTGCAAAGGAGGACTAGGGAATGAGAACTGCAATGTCAAAAAGGAAAAAAATCATTATGAAATTGTGCATGTATCTTGGATATTTGCTCATAGCAGCTATTTTCATCGGACCGATCGTATTTTTGTTCGTATCTTCCCTGAAACCATATGCGCAGATTGAATCGGATATGTCAAATATCAGAGCATTCATTCCTTACGGAGACCTGTCACTGGATAACTATATCAATGTTATTGTGAAAGCGGATTTCTTCAAGTTCTTCAAGAATTCCGTTGTAGTAACGATCATCTTTGTCTTGCTGGCAACCACAATCAATGCAATGATCGGATATGCACTGGGAATGCTTAATTTCCGTGGAAAGGCAATCATTATATCCACCATTGTGGCATTGAGCATTATTCCTACAGAGTCCATTATCATTAACCGTTTTATGACAGTGAATTCACTGGGAATGTTAAATACATATATAGGACTGGCCATTCCAAGTGTCGCATATCCCATGTACATGTATCTATACTATAATCATTTTAAGGGAATGCCGAAGGAATTGCAGGAGGCTGCAATTATTGATGGAGCCTCCTACTGGAAAATATTTACCAAAATCATGATGCCTTTGTCTAAGCCGATCATTACCACTGTTGCGATCATGGCATTCATCCGTTCCTGGAGCGATCTGCTGTGGCCCACCCTGGTTACCAGAGACGGTACTTACCGAACACTGCCGCTGGCTTTAAAGTCACTGTTTTCCGATACCTACACTGATTGGGGACAGGTCTTTGCGTTCTCTACATTAATGGTTATTCCTACGATGATATTATTCCTGGTATTCCAGAAGCAGTTTGTGGCATCTGTGACATCCAGCGGAATTAAGGGGTGATAAAGTGGAAATCAGATATCTCGGAACAGGCGGAGCAGAAGGATTCCCCAGTATTTTCTGCCAGTGTGAAGCATGTCGTAAGGTAAGAACGTTGTTGGGAAAAAATGTAAAGACACGTAGCTGTACTCTGATAGATCAGGTGATGATCGACCTGTCGCCGGATATTTTTTCCCAATGTATTAACAGCCATGTGGATTTATCGGAGGTAAATCACCTAGTATTTACCCATTCTCATTCCGATCACCTGAATACCACGGAAATATGCTTCCGACTGCGGGAAATGGCATCCGTGATTCAAAAAAAAGATAAAAAAGTAATGGAAATTTATGGCAATGATGCGGTTCGGGATGGTATTATGGAGATAATAGCTAAGGATCCACATGTAGATCTGACAAGGATGAGATTTCACCGGATTCAAAAGTTTGAACCATTCCGTATAGGTCATTTAAAGTTTACACCTTTAAAGGCATATCACAAGCTGGATGAGGAAGCTCTGATCTTTGTGATCGAGGATGGAAGATCGACCTTATTGTATGCAAATGATACGGGGGCTTTGCCGGAGGAAACACTGGATTTTATAGAACAACAGAACATAAAATTTGACGTCGTCAGTATGGATACCAGCAGAGGTATACTGGATGGTGACACGCATATGGGAATTCGGGAAAATGTAGAGCTGCGGGAGAAACTCCGCAGAATGCATGCAGTGACACCGGATACGGAATATTATCTGAATCATTATTCTCATATGTGCGGTATGATTCCGCAGGAATATGAAAGACTGGTAGGTCAGGAGGGGTTCCTGTTGACTTACGACGGACTTTCCGTTACTGTCTGATGCAAAAAAGTAAGATAAGGGGAAGGGAATATGCCAACAATCAAAGATGTAGCTGCAGAAGCAGGAGTGACTTCCACAACAGTATCCAGAGTATTGAATAATCGTGGATATGTCAGTGAGTTGTATGCGGCAGGTATATATCTGCCATGGAAAAGCTGAACTATATGCCAAACGAAATGGCGAGAAATTTATCCCGGCAGAAGAGTGATTATATCGGGGTGATTCTCCCATCTGTAGAGCATCCTTACTTTAGCAAGGTCCTTCACTGGCTGGAGCATTATGTGACAAAACACAACTACAAGATAATGGTCTGTATTTCCGAGAACAGCAGGGAAAAAGAATTACAGTATATTGATCTGCTCTATTCACACAGAGTTCTTGGAATTGTTGTGTGCAGCCATATCGGAGAGACGATGGAACATCTGGATTCCAATTGTCCGCTGATTTCTTTTGAGAGAGAAATTGCGGAAAACATTCCGGCAGTTCTTTGCGATAACTATCAGGGTGGTATTTTGGCGGCTAACCGGTTATTTGATGCCGGATGCAGAAATATCGCAATTTTTAACCCGCCTACCAAGGAAAATATCCCTGCATATAGCAGAGAAAAGGCATTTATGAAGTGCTGCGAGGATAAAAAAATCAGTGGACGTGTGGTTTATACAGACAGGTTGGCTCCCTTATCAGAAGAATTCGGCAACAATATTTTGGAATTATTGAAAAAAAATTCGGATCTGGATGGAATTTTTGCAACAAGTGATGTAATGGCTGCAAATATTATCCGTGCATGCAAAAAAATGGGAAAACGTGTTCCGGAGGATATCTCTATTGTGGGATTCGATGATACCTGGATTTCCACACTGACGTATCCTTCCATTACGACCATTCATCAGCCGGTGCAGGAAATGTGTGAATATGCCATAGAAGCGATTGTGAAAAAAGTAAAGAGTGAAAAGGTTCCATCCCAGGTTGTATTTCCGGTAGAACTGATCGACCGGGAGTCCACAAAGTAAAATAATGACGATAAAGGAACAGATATGATAGAAAAAGGAACCATAATGGAAAGTGAAGCAGAACCGTCATCAAAGGAGCTACTGAAAATATATGATACTACGTTGGCAGAAAAACTGATGCAAAAGCTGCTCCCCATGATTGAAAACTGTGCGAAGCAGACACGTTCCGAAAAAGTAGTCGTTGCAGTAAGCGGAGGCTCCGGATCCGGAAAAACAGTGACGGCCTTGTTACTTTCCTGCTTCCTGAAGGAAAAAGGGATAGAAAATTACATTTTGTCCGGAGATGCTTATCCGCATAGAATTCCCAAGTACAATGATGCGGAGCGGCTACAGATTTTCAGAGAAAATGCAATTGTGGGAATGCTGAAAGAGCAGACTTATACAGAAGAACGATGTACAATCATTCAGGAATTTCAAAAAGCCGGAAATGATGCGGATGAAAAACATGTCGAAAAATATCCATGGTATGAGTCCTATCTTAGAAACGGCAGAAAAGCTCTGGAAAATTATCTTGGCACGGAAAAGGAAATTAATTTTGAAGAAGTAAACAGACTGGTTCATGCGTTTAAAGCCGGCGGAGAGAAGCTATGGGTCAGACATATGGGACGCGAAGAGACAGAACTGTGGTATGAAGAGAAGGATTTCACCGGAATAAAAGTGCTGTTGGTGTAGTCC
>OGOA01001519.1_pt1 | contig 10983 bp, 7 predicted proteins | sample 1573621 | NCBI WGS metagenome assembly OGOA01 (sample SAMEA2581917, study PRJEB24529) | metagenome | biome: Human gut stool | place: China | collected 2011
TACACCGGACGTACCTTATTCGGCGCGATGCCGCCGAAGGGACAGGAGATGGATGACCACTATTACGGCGTTATCCGCGAGCGGATCGGTTCCTATATGAAAGAATTAAATGAAGAACTCTGGAAGCTGGGCGTTACCGCAAAGACCCAGCACAACGAGGTCGCTCCGGCACAGCACGAGCTGGCAACGATCTACACAAAGGCAAACCTTGCCGTTGACCACAACCAGATCGTTATGGAGACAATGAAAAAGGTTGCAAGCCGTCACGGAATGGCGTGCCTGCTCCATGAAAAACCGTTCCAGGGCGTCAATGGTTCCGGTAAACATAACAACTGGTCCCTGGCTTCCGACACCGGTATCAATATGCTTGATCCGGGTGTTACACCGCATGAGAATATCCAGTTCCTTCTGGTCCTTGCCTGCATTATGAAAGCGGTTGACCGCCATGCGGATCTGCTCCGCCAGTCCGCAGCTGTTCCGGGAAATGACTTCCGCCTTGGCGCTCAGGAGGCACCGCCTGCGATCATCTCCATCTTCGTAGGTGAGCAGCTTGAGGATGTGATCGACCAGCTGATCTCTACAGGCTCCGCGACCCACTCCAAGACCGGCGGTACCTTAAAGACAGGTGTTACCACACTTCCGGACTTCGATAAGGACGCAACCGACAGAAACCGTACCTCACCGTTCGCGTTCACCGGAAATAAGTTCGAGTTCCGTATGGTCGGTTCCTCCGATTCTGTTTCATCTGCAAACGTTGTATTAAATACCATCGTTGCTGAGGCGTTCAAAGAGGCGGCTGATGAGCTTGAAAAGGCAGACGATTTTGATCTCGCTGTCCATGATATGATCAAGAAACTTCTTGCTGATCACCGCCGTATCATCTTCAACGGCAACGGCTACAGCGAGGCGTGGGTAGAAGAGGCAGAGCACCGTGGACTTCCGAACTTAAAGTGCATGGTAGACGCGATCCCGTCCCTCGTTACCGAGAAAGCGTTCAAGCTGTTTGGTGACTTCGGCGTATACACGAAGGAAGAGCTGGTGGCAAGAGCGGAGATCGAGTATGAGTCCTACGCAAAATCCGTAAATATCGAGGCGAAGGCGATGATCAATATCGCAGGAAAGCAGCTGATCCCGGCTGTTGTCCGCTACACAACCGTTCTCGCTCAGTCCTTAAGCGCTGTGAAGGCTGCATGCCCGGAAGCTGACAACAGTGTCCAGACAGAGCTTCTCATCGAAGTTTCAGATCTTCTCTCCGACATGAAGGTTGCCCGCGCGAAGCTCGAAGACCTGGTAGAAGAGTATCAGCACATCGACAGCATGGAAAGGCGCGCCCACTTCTGCTACGACGAGATCATCCCGGCGATGCAGGCTCTGCGTGACCCGGCAGACCAGCTTGAAATGATCGTAGACAAAGAATACTGGCCGATTCCGAGCTATGGGGATATGATCTTTGAGGTGTAAGAGACCTCTAAATAAGAATACATAGTATGACAATAAAAGCGCCGCCCTGCGGGAGAAGATCCTGCGGGGCGGCGTGTTTTTTACTGACACAGAGTCTGATATTACAGTCTTACTTCGGTCCACTAGTCTGATATTCGGACAAATTTGACGACGAAGAAGAACTTGGACTTCCCGGCACAGTCGTACTGGAAGAACCGGAACCATAGTTATAGTACGCATTAGCGCTTCCCGGTCCGGCCACGTTGCCGGTGTCTGTATAATAATTGTTATTGCTGCCTGCTGTATTGCCGCCCGGAACTGTAGTTGAAGCAGAGCCAGAGCTGGAGCTTCCGGAACCTGAGCTGCTGCTGTTGGAGTATCCCGGACCGCCGGTCTGGTAACTGCCGGAGGTGCTTGTTCCGCTGTTGGAAGTGGAAGTAGATGTACTGTTTGAAGTTCCCGGTCCACCGGTCTGGTAATTCCCAGCCGACATACCCGTATTCGTCTGGGAAGATCCGGCAGTCGTGGCTCCGGTCGCAGTGGTCGTCGAACCACCCGGCGCAGATCCAGCCGCAGCATTTCCGCTTCCGCTATTACCCGTAGTAATCCCATTCTGCGCATTCCCCGCCGCCGGAGTACCCATATAATTTCCGTTCGCCACAGTTCCGCCCGTTCCCGGCGTATAAACTCTTCCCGCCGAGCCGCCGTCGATCGCGGACGTTTCACTCAGACACACACCGTTCTGGTTAAATGTATAATTCACATTATTCACAACAAATGACCCGTTCGCGATCATCTTGCCATCCGCCGGATTCAGATAATAATACCTTCCGCCGTCATTCAGCCATCCCGTGATCATATGTCCGGCCTGATTGAAATAATACCAGCTCTTATCGATATGCTTCCAGCCCACCGCCATCACACCGGACACGGTGTCCATATAATACTTGTTCGTTCCGTCACTCTGCCATCCGATGACCATCCGCCCGTCGGTGTGGAGATAGTAGAACTTTCCGTCAAGCTGCATCCATCCGGTCATCAGCTTTCCTTCGTTATTGAAGTAATACCAGTAACCGTCAAGCTTCGTCCAGCCAGCCGCCATCGCGCCACTGGCGTCAAAGTAGTACAGCAGGCCGTCGATCGTCTGCCAACCCGTCAGCATCGTTCCATCCTGCTGGAGGAAATACCGCTTTCCATCAATATCCGCCCATCCGCGGACAAGCTTACCGTCGCTGTTAAAGTAGTAATACTTCCCGTCCATCTTCCGCCATCCGGTCACCATAGAGCCGTTGCCGCGCATATAGTAATAATCGTTTCCGATCCGCAGCCATCCGGTCACCATCGCACCGTTTAACAGGTAATAATACGTTCCATCAACCTGAATCCAGTCCTTCGCCATCGTACCGTCGGAGTTTAAGTAATACCACGCGTCCTCCGCCTTCAGCCATCCGGTCTTCATCTGTCCGGTAGTAGGGAGAAGGTAGTAATACTGGTTGTCGAGAAGCAGCCAGCCCTTAAACTGGGTTCCGTCCGCGTTCAGATAATACCAGCTCTGCCCGTCATTGATCCAGCCCGTCTGCTTTACATAATTCTTATAATAATACCATTTATCCCCGATCAGCCGCCACCGGTTCGCCGGAAGCTTGCTGCTCAGATCCTTAAAGGTAAAGTTGATATCCACATTTCCGTTGATACCATTTACCGTTCCCTGGTTCGACGCCTGCCACATTGCCGCACCCTGGTAAGTCGGCTTCGAGTCATAACGGGCAACCCACACGTCATAGTGGACCTTCGTCATGTCGATCTTATTGCTGATCCAGTAATCATTCGTGTAGACCATCGGATAATATCCAGCCGTCTCCACCTTCTTACAGAATGCGTTGATAATATCAGAGACCTGTGCAGGAGTCAGGCTGTTCATTTCCTGCGCCTCCACATCGAGAACTACCGGGTAGGAGATTGGATAGTCCTTGATAAGGTTTAGGACAAAATCAGCGTCGGATTCCGCCATCGCTGTAGTCGTCGCGTAGGAATAAAGGTAAACACCGACGCGGAGTCCCGCCGCCGCTGCCCCACGCACATTCGTATCAAAATACGGATCCACCGCATTGTTGTACCGCGTTCCGATCATCGCGAACTGGATATCATCATCGACGACCGCGGACCAGTTGATATTCTGCTGCCACTGGGAAACATCGATGCCCCGGGACAGGATACCGGTAAGCACGGAACCATCACTTCCAATATAGGAGCCGGACGCGTTCTTCTGCCAGGAAGCCGCCCATACCGGAACCGCCGGACTTACCGCGGAAAAAGCCATGACGGCACTTAAAAGAACCGCCGCCGCCCGTTTCTTTTGTCTCATGGAAATCCCCCTTTAAAAGTTGTACATTAAAATTCTTATCTTACAAGCTGACAGACCTGATGCCGGATGTAGCTGCCGGTACCAGGCAGCGCTGTACTTCCGAAACCGTCGACCAGCTATAAAAAAGATCCCGGGATAACTGTATTTCTGTCACAGCTTCATCCCGGGACTCTATGGACGTTATCTGCGTATTTTCAGTATAGCATAAAAATACACATACGTCTTGCAAAAATTCAATTGAAAATGTGGCGATTATTCGGCTTTTCCGGACCAGTTCCCTGACCTGCGTTCTTCCGAATGCCGCACCAGGAAAGCCGCAGACCGCCAGTACGGTTATCTCAGTGTCCCGCCGTCTCCGATTCCAAGAAATTCCGGCGAGGTAATAATCTTCTTATAAAACCGCTTCGCATACCGGTACATCACGATCGTATAATCGCCAAACTCCTCGCCAACACTGCTCTTATACACCGCCCACAAACACCACAAAAATCCGCCGAGGGCAATATAAGCGTAGTAAACGAACCGCTCCTCGGACGTCGGTTCCCGGTGCAGGTAGAGCTTGATCAGCTTCTCGACCTCAAAATCATTATAATAAGAATAGATCGCGCACATGCTCACATCGATCAGCGGATCGCACATGCCGGAGTACTCCCAGTCGATCAGGCGGAGATCCCCGTCCGGCAGGAACAGGAAGTTGTCGCACACGCTGTCGATATGGGACAGGACCTTCGGACGGTTCAGACGGTCGAGGCGGTCAAGCAGCGTGGTCATATGGGACTTCACTTCCGGATAATCCTCAAAAAGCTTCTTCTCATATCCGCGGCACAGCGCCTCATAGAAGCCGATCCGCTCCCGGATATCAAAAGAATAGTCCACATGGAGCTTCGAATCATGGAGCTTCTCCACAAGTGCCATGCACCGTGCCATATCATCCCAGTTTCGCGGATCACTGTTGCGGGCCCCCTCATAATACTCGGAGATCTTATAACCGGTCTCCCCGTTCATGTATACAACATGCTCAGTGATCCCATAATCCTTTATTGCGTCATAGACCGCCTTTTCCTGCTTCCGGTTGATCAGAAGCTCGGTTCCCGGACCAGGAATCCGGCAGATATAGGACTTGCCGTGAACCTTAAACAGGAAAGACTTGTTCGTCATGCCGGTCTTCAGGCATTTAATGCCCGTGATCTCAGACTCCGGAACCTGCAGCACCTCGGAGATCAGCTCCATGGCGATATTGTCGGAATGGTTCTGGTAGCGCTCATCGAAGAGGCGGAGCTCCTCAAGATTCTCGAACTCGTATACCTGGTTGTCCGGCTGCCTGTTGATATACATCTCCGGAACCGGGAAATGGTGCTTTCCGGGAAGATGGCTGTCGACCTCGCCGTTTAAGAGGTCCGCCAGAACCTGCTCCCAGTACATCTGCTCCGTTCCGGGAGTATGATAATACTCCCCGAGGACCGGGAAGAACTTTTCCGAAAACTCCTTCGAGAAGAATACCGGTCCGTACATGACCCAGGAGTCCTCGCCGCCGACCTTTACGCCGGTGAGCAGCCCCTTTTTGCTTGTCTCAAGACACCACTCGGAAGTCTCTCCCTTCATATATACAGAAGAGTACCATGCGCCGCACTCGTAGGTGTGGTACATATTGTTGCGCATCCAGTTGTCGGAAGAGAGAAGATAAGTGTTTCTTCCGATAAAACACTCCCGGGCACGGTAGAGCGTTGTCAGCGTATTCTTATTGTGATATTCCGGGTTGTAGAGAAGCTTCACGCCGAACTTGTCGATCAGATACTCGAACTTCTCCTTCAGATATCCCACAACGATGGTGATATCCGTGACGCCCGCCTCATGCAGCTGCTTGATCTGCCGCTCGATCATACGCTCGCCGTAGACCTCAAGAAGTCCCTTCGGCATCTCGAAGGTCAGCGGTACAAATCTGGACCCGAATCCCGCCGCGAGGATCACGGCGCTGTCCATACGGTAATTTCTTAAAAGATCCACACCGCCTTTTAATAAGGAATAAGATCCGTCCACCGGATCAAAAGAAAAAAGCTCCTGGTCCAGACCTTCCTTCACGAGATGGTTGCAGGTCCCAAGGGAAATATCCATCGCCGCCGCCAGCTCCCGCTGTGTCATCTTGTTGTTCTCATAAATATTCCTGCAGAGTAATCCCAAACGATCCATAGTCGTCCTCCGAATCAAAGATGTTTGCATCGCTTATTATTACCGTTTAATAATAAGGAAGAAACTGATAAAAATGAACATGTTCAAAACGAAAAAATAAATAGATATATATGAACATTATAACACGTACTTCTGATAATACAAGAAGATATTTTGAACATGGAATTATTGCGTTCAAAACATCTTGAAAATAACATTAAAATGAACATCCTGTAATGACACATCCTTGCCACAAAGCTGCCACAAAGTGGGGAAATGGGCATATTGTACTAATATTTATACAATATAAGCTAAAAACAGCATTCAAGTAAGAATTCCGTAAGAAAATAAAAACAAAAAAGATATGGAAATTCTTAAGAAAATATACTATAATACCAGTGTATTCGAGGTACAGAGTATTTCTGGAAGCGAAGTAAGATAGTTCCCTTTATTAAAAAATCTTCATTTTTTGTAAAAAAACTATTGATAATTTTACTTATCGGAAGTATAATGGCTTCGTAATGCAATTAGGAATTTCAAAAAGCGTTTCAAAAAAACAAAAGGAGAGTGCATTAATTATGAGAAAGCAGACTAAAATTGCTGCAGTAGTATCCGCAGCAGCTCTGTTAGCATTAGGCGCTTCCATGACATCTTTCGCAGCTTCCAAGGGAACCTGGATGATGGTTGATGGCGAGTGGTATTGCTACGACAAAAACGGTGACGCATATACAAACGTATTCTGCTCCAGCAATGGTAAAGAATATTACGTAGGTGACGACGGACAGCTCGTTCGTTCTGCCTGGGTTGACGGCGACGACGGAGATAAGTACTTCGTAAACAGCAGCGGTGCTAAGATCACAAACGACTGGAGATTAACAACTCCGTGCGATGATGACAGCGCTGATGAAGAGTGGTACTACTTCCAGTCCAACGGCAAGATGGCTGCTAACAAGAAGATCACTTACAAAGGAAAAACTTACTACTTCGATACAGACGGAAAGATGCTCACAGGTTGGGTAACAACTGGTGAGGGCAAAGAGTCCGTTAACGAAGCTTCTACATTCGAGGATGGTCATACATTCTACTGCGACGAGACAGGTGCTCGTGTAGAGGGTGCATGGGTTAAAGATACTAAACCGGGTACATCTGATGATGATGCTGATGAGGATGAGCACTGGTACTACTTAAAGAAGACCACAGGTAAGCCGGCAACAGGTAAGCAGGCTAACGTAAATGGTCAGATTTACATCTTCAATGATCAGGCTGAGATGCTCTACGGTTGGGTTGCTAAAATAGCAAGCGGCAGCAATGCTACTTGGGAGCAGCTTAACGAAGAGGATAACGAGCGTGCTATGAACGCTAACGACATCGAAGTTTACTACTGCGGTGACGAGGATGACGGACACGCTAAGAAGAACAAATGGGCTAAGACATGGCTTCCAGAGGACAAAAAGGAAGAGTCTGACGACATGAAGTGGTTCTGGTTCGATAAGAACGGTAAGCTTTACAGAACAGAGGCTACAGCTTCTAACGCTATCCAGTACGATTTCAAAGATGGCGTTGTTACTCCGAAGAAAAACGATGACGGTACCAATAAGGAATTTGCTGTATCCAAGAAGAAAGTAAACTCCAAAGACTACTGGTTCAGAAAAGATGGCGCTATGCTTTCTAAGTTCTACATGGTCGATGGTAAGATGTACTACTTTGGTGGCGGCGATGACGGTGCTATGAAGACTGGTTCTCAGGCTATCAAGGATGACAACGGCGATACTTACAAGTTCTATTTCGGTACAAAGACAGGTAATAAGGGACAGGGTATCACAGGTAATCAGGGCAATAAGCTTTACTACTACGGTATGCTTATTCAGGCAGATGATTACAAGTATCAGTTAGCATCTATCGAAGACGCAGCAGGCAAGACTCATACATTCATTATCAATGCTAACGGTTCTATCCAGCACTCCAAGAACACAGAGTACAAAGAGGATGGCGATTGGCTGATCAAGACAGATAAGAATTGCGAGTTTGAGTCCGCTGGTGATTACAAGTACGCTATCAACGAAGAGAATCTTGTTCATGTTTCTACAACAACAAGCCTTCCGGATGTTGAGGTTAGCAATTTTGTAGTACTTCCATAATCAAAAGTATATCTGTTAAAAAATTAGAATTTCTAATTGCACACGTGCCGGGCGAGTTAGTTCTCGCCCGGTATTTTTGATTGAATCAAGATCAATTTTTCCTAAATAAATCAAAAGATCACTACCTGCAAGTTCGACCATTATTTCTTGCATCTTTTTGGGGCAGACTATATAATATTCTTAAATATCTGTTATTGCTGAGAGGGGGATGTAAATGTCTAATATGAATATTTCCGTCGGGATTTCAGATTTTAGGAGGATCAGAGAAGAGGATTATTACTACATTGACAAAAGCGGACTTATATCTACTCTTTTAGAAAATACACCTGCACAGGTTACCCTGATTACACGGCCACGGCGCTTTGGAAAGACTTTGGGAATGAGTATGCTGGCAAACTTTTTTGATATTTCACAGGACAGCAGACAGTTATTTAAAGGATTGGAAATTTCCGGGAATCAGGCACTGTGCGCAGACTGGATGAACCAGTATCCGACTGTTTTTTTATCTTTTAAGGACATAGGTGGTACGTCATTCGAGAATGCGTTTAATCTTTTAAGATTTGTCATCGCGCAGCTCTATGATAATTATAAGTTCCTGTTGGATGATCCAGACATTCCATCTACCCAAAAGGAAATCTTCCAGCGTTTACAGCGGCAGACAGCCTCGCTCACAGATATTCAAGGCGCTTTGCTTATTTTGACAAAAATGCTGCATAGCTATTATAAAAAACCTGTAATTATCCTGTTAGACGAATATGATGTTCCGGTCGCAAAGGCAAGTTCAAATGGCTATTATGACGCTATGCTTGAAATTATGAGACCTATGCTCAGCACCGTGCTGAAGGACAATCCATCTTTGCGTCTGGCGGTAATTACCGGCTGCCTGAAAATAGCAAAAGAAAGTATTTTCACCGGTACCAACAACCTGGTTTCGGATACAATTCAATCCACGCTTTTGAATGAATACTTCGGATTTACGCAGGCGGATGTGGACCAAATCCTGTTAGATTTTCATTTTGAGCACAACAAGACACTAATAAAATCCTGGTATGACGGATATCATTTCGGTGACTTCGACGTATATTGCCCATGGGATGTTATGAATTATATCCGGGATCTTAAAATTGATCCAAGCTCAAGACCGTCCAGCTATTGGAAAAACACCAGCGATAACGCGATTATCCGCTCATTAATTCTCAAGCATACTCATTCCCAAGTTTTTCCCAAAGCGCCGCGGTCTGGTAATGAGAATTGCCAATGAAATCCGAAATACTAACTGGAACATTTATTTTTGACATATATGCCCCTTATAAATGGTATACCCAGGTTAATTCCACTCCTTCATTAACAGGAATTCTCTAATATTTTTGTGCTTAATCCCATTCCTGCTAAAATCGAACTCGTCCATTGAGACAACGTACTTAGGAAAGTTATCCCGAACGGATTCATATATACCAAACTCACGTTGAATCGTTTCTTCGGACGCAAGAAGATAGGTAACCTGTACATAGATTTTCTGTTCCTGCTTCTGACAGATAAAATCAATTTCTTTTGCGCCGATTTTTCCCACAGTTATTGCATACCCACGGCGAAGTAATTCCATATACACAATATTTTCGAGTACCAGATTGATATCCCGCATGTTGCCGCCGAAAACCGCTTCACGTAATCCGTGGTCAGCCATGTAATATTTTTCGTTGGTTGACAATATCTGCTTTCCTTGAATATCCTGCCGCTTTACCTGGTAGAATAAATATGCGCTGACACAATACTGAATATAATTTAACCTGTTGTGCTAGATAAAATAATATAAAGAAACTTCAACAAAATGTGCTATCCTATTTGTAGGCAATACAACGAAAGGAGGCATCATTATGTTGAAGTTCCAAAATAATAATACCACTGTTATTGCAACTTTTGAAGACTTTATTTTAACCACTTACGTTATTATTGACGAATTGTATCATCAGTTTGCACTTCCTGAGGTTGCCAAGCGACGGCATGTTTTAGATGCAAAACTATCTGATTCGGAAATCATTACCATTAGTCTTTGTGGTGAGTTGCTTGGCGTTGATTCTGAAAATGCCTGGTTTTCTTTCGTGAAAAAGAATTACAGACATCTTTTTCCGAAGCTTTGCAGCAGAAGTCGTTTTAACAGAACGAGGCGTGCTCTGATGCAGACAACCGAATTATTAAGACAAAAGATGCTCTCTGTTTTTCCGGTTCCGGTCAGTTCTTATTGCATTATTGATAGTTTTCCGCTTGCAGTCTGCAAATTTGGACGTGCACGATACTGCAAAACATTTCGCAGCCAGGGTGCTGATTACGGAAAGTGCCCTTCTAAAAAGGAAACTTACTTCGGCTATAAAGTGCATGCCCTGGTCACATTAGAAGGTTACATTACTGCATTTGAGATTACGCCGGCATCCACAGATGACCGTGAAGGATTACGGGATCTGGTGGATAATTGTTCAAATATTACAATTTTAGCAGATAAAGGATATGTTGGCGAAAAACTCATGCAGGAAATGCAGGAACAAACGATCTGTCTTTTTGCACTCAAGCGTTCCAACAGTAAAGAAAACTGGCCAAAATCGGTGCGTCAGCTGATCTTCAAATTGAGAAGACGGGTAGAAACTGTCTTTTCACAGTTAAGCGGTCAGTTAAATGCAGAAAGAGTACTTGCCAAAAGCTTTCAGGGCTTATGCACCCGTTTGGTTAATAAAGTATTGGCATACAACCTCTGCATTGCATTAAACAGTATTTTCGGTGAAACCTGCGAACTTGGAAAAATCAAAGAACTGATATTCTAAAAAATTTGGTAACTGTTCAGTAGGTCTGCGCACTTGCTGCGCTGACCGTAAGAAAACATAG
>OGOA01001527.1_pt1 | contig 10949 bp, 8 predicted proteins | sample 1573621 | NCBI WGS metagenome assembly OGOA01 (sample SAMEA2581917, study PRJEB24529) | metagenome | biome: Human gut stool | place: China | collected 2011
CTTCAGGATGTCTACCTTGAAGCCCCCTTGTCTCCGTGATTCCCACAACTCCTGCTGTTCTCGCGGTTCCTGCGATTCCTGCAATTTCCGCGCATTCTGCAAAGCCTGTGATTCCTGCGCTACCCGTAACATCTTCGCTTCCTGTAACGTCTTCAACGTCTGCAATTCCTGTGTCAGCTGCTGCTCCCCTTCGCCTTCCACATCCCCTGTCAGGAGAATGCTTAGCTTCCCGGCACCCACGCCGAAGTTTTTCCTTTCACCGGTATCACCATGACCGGTTCTCTCACCAGTAACTCCGACAGCAAAGCTGCCGTTCTCACCGTAAACTTCGCTAGCAGCTCTTCCGCCCTCTCCACTTGCTTCCATCCCCTCTGCCGCGCCCCACTTCACTGCTTTCGCAAATACCTCCACGTAGAAGCATTCCGAATAGGCATTGGCATCCGCAAGAGTCGTATTCTCCTCCGGGTGCAGACACCGCAGCCGGAGTCGACTATCCCTAATCTCATCGCCACATTTTATGTAACTTACCGGTACTCCGGCATATTCCGCGGCAACAAGCAATTTTTCAAAAGCCTCCCTGCGCTCCGCTTCCGTAATCGCAGGCAGAAACATCTGCTCCACGGTAATTCCCCATTCTCCACCGTTCTCCAGCAGTTCCAATATGCCATTCATATGGTCTTCATCTGGGTGCGATACAAACACACCGCGTAGAGACTGGATTCCCCGGCTCTTGAGATAAGGCTTCAACACATATTCACCGATTTTCCTCCGACTGGTACTACCGCAGTCAAAAAGATATGCCCCCTGCCCGGTCTCCACCACGATACCGTCTCCCTGTCCCACGTCCAGAAAAGTCACACGGCTTCCCCGATCAAAATTGCCGGTCAGTAAACCAACTATTAATACCAAAATCATTGCGGCTACAATTCGGCACATAACTCCGTTCCTATATGTCATCACTCCCTGCCATGTATACCAAAAATTTGCTAAAACATGCCGCCATCTGGTGGGACATATTTCAGAGTACCTGTCAGAGTGCTGCATCTTTTTTCTGTTACTCTCTCTTTTTCTACCCCTACCGCTATCATCCACTCCGCGTGTTTCCCGACGCTGCCTTTCTCTTTCAGTGCGGTGTCCGTCTCCATGATTATTTTCCGCCACATAAGCTACATAAAGTCTTTGTCGCTTCCATTTTTCCGCATAATTCCTGCCAATGATCAACACAAATAGCCCACTATAATAAACGATCATCTGCCACTTTGCCGGGCGGCCCACGCACCATACCGCTCCCGGCAGTTCTCCGAACCGTTCGCAGATCCATTCATACCACCACAGGATCAGACAATCCACCGTCCCTGCAATTCCCAGTCCAGGGATCAATGACAGGATTCCCCCTGCCATCACCACACTCATAAAGGGCAACACCAGCAGGTTCAATAATACCGAGTAGACAGGGATCTCATAAAAGAACCAGAGCTGTATGGGCAGCGTAAAAAGAATAACTCCGGCACTGGCGGCAAAACCGCTTTTAAGTGCTGACACCATGCGCCAAAGCCTTTCATACACCACCTTCCGCCAGCCTTCCCGGTACTTGTTCCTCTCGTAAGCGGAATCACCCAGAATATCTGTCACGGTCAGAAGCCCTGCCACCACGCCACTGGCCGTTTCCACACCGGCATTATCTTCCCTACCATCCCCGGCAAACACCGGTGTCAACAAGCAGATCCCCAGCACCGCCCCAAAAGACATCAAAAAGCTCACATCCCCAAGCCGCTCCGGTTGCTGCAACACCAGCAATGCCGCCAACAGCCCCACACCTGTCAGCATATCGTAAGTCCTTCCCACGAATATCCCCAACATCTGCAGCAGATACATTCCTATGGCACGGCTGGCGGATACACTCATGCCCACCATCATACCGTACAGAAGCAGTGTCATGGCACCTCCCGCTGCTGCCACTCTGACCGGAGCCCCCAGTCTCTTAAGCAGCCGGTAGCATCCCATCCCCAGCAAAGTAATATGCAGCCCTGAAATGCTTAAGATATGGGCGATCCCATTCCTCTGGTACAGCGCCTTTACCTCCGCATCCAGTTCTTCCTTCTCCCCCAGCAGTAATGTCTGCATAACGGAAGCCTCTTTCTCCTGTCGTGTAATCTCCTTCGAAAGGCAAACAACTTTTCTCTCAAAAAGCTATAATCCTCCTCCGCTGCCAGAACCTGTGCTTTCCGCACTCTGCCACCGATGCCCTTTCCCGCAGAATAGGCCCGCACGTCAAATTCCCCGTGATTGGTCGCAGCATCGAAGTGCGAAAAAACGCCTTCCAGAACAATATGCTGGCCCAGTCTCAGGCTCTGTACCTCCTGCGTGTTTGTCAACTCACATTGTAATTTTCCAGAATAGGAATATTTTAGATCGTTTTGAATAATAGAAATTGATTTCAGAATAATCGTTTCAGAAGTTCTTGTGTCTATCCGTCCCGTGATCCTCACCGGACTTCCGTCAGGCGGCAGTACGTCGGCATCCCCGGTGTCTGCCCCCGTCAGTATTCTTCCTATGGCGAGCACTATCACGAGACACAGACACGCCATAAAAAGCGGTCGTCTCATTAAGCTCCCTTCCGCAGGCAATCCCGCCTGCCCACAGTCAGGACTGTTCCGACAGTCCAACGCAAAAACAGTCCTGTCCCGCATAAATTCAAAATTTACTGTTCCAAAGTCGTTACATAATCCAGATTCCGTTCAAAAGTGGAATTGCTGAAGGTAGATGGCACTTCGCCGTTGACCAGGATCTGTACTTTATTGATATTATCCAGTTCCACCAGGGAATTCACGATGGAGTAAACTGCTACCTCCGTGGAAACATTGTTCACCACGGTCAGGAAGCTGGAATCCAGATTCACATAGCAGATGCCATCTTTGGTCAGGATATTGATGATCTTGGTCTCCGGATTGATCACCGGGTACAGACCCTCAATCTGTCCGCTGGGTCCCGCGATCAGTTCCTCCACCACGAATCGCTCCAACGGAGTATTGGTGGAATAATGCTTTTCTCTGTAGGCCGCGATCAGCTTATCACCGTCTGCATTGGCAAAATACCGCTTTACCTTCACCAGTTCATAGGTGTTGATCTCGTTACCGTCATTATTGATGAACTGCTCGGCATTCATCCAGCCTACCAATTCCCCTGCATTGTCATATAACTGACTGCCTTCCACGGTAATCGTCACACATTTCACATTGGACAGCTGCGTCAGTGTCCTTACAACGGCCGCCCGCACCAGTACTTCTGTGGTGACCGAAAGTTCGGAATATGCCTTATCCACATTGATTACAAGTTTTCCGTCTTCCACTTCATAATCCAGAACCTGAAATCCCATGTCAAAAGGCGCCTTATATTCCAGCTTTTCCGGGGTGGTGGAGAGAAATGTCATGGTCTCTTCCAACTGTTCCTCCGGTGTCTTGGTGTTCAGATACTGGTCATGAACCTCAACCTTCGTCTCTGCGGTATTTACATAATACACCGATATCTTTTTGCCGGTCTCCGGCTCTCTCGTGCCACAACCGGTCAGGACTGCCAACAACATCAGAAGCATACCGGTCAAAACATATTTTTTAACTCTCTTCATAACTACACAATCTTTCTTACAACAGCTCCGTCTAAGAGGCGATATATGTCAGCGGGATCTTCACCAGGAAACAGGAGCCCTGCCCCTCGGTACTCGTCACCGTAAGGGATCCCTTGTGCATCAGGACGGCGCTCTTGGTGATCGCCAGTCCCAGTCCCGTTCCGCCGATCTCTCTGGAATGAGACTTGTCCACACGATAGAATCTCTCGCAGATATGTGCCAGAGCCTCCTCCGGGATACCGATTCCGGAATCACTGACTTCAAAGGTAAAATACTGATGATCCGCATCCAGTATCACCTTCACCCAGCCATGATCCTTATTGTATTTGATGGCATTCTCCACCAGATTCGTCATGATCAGGGTCATCTTAACTTCATCCACCTCTGCCACCACAGGACGGACGCTTTCAAATACCACTTCCACATCCTTCTTCCGGGCGATGGGCCGCAGTCTCTTTAAGATCAATTCCGTCAGATCATTGATGTTCAACGATACAATATTCAGATCCTGTACCTTTTTATCCATTTTTACCAGTGCCAGCAGATCCGTAATGATCTGGTTCTCTCTGTCAATCTCGGAAGCAATGTCTTCCATGAATTCTCGATACAGCTCCGCCGGTACATTTTCCTGTGCTAGCAGGGAATCCGACAATACCTTGATGGATGTCATGGGTGTTTTCAACTCGTGGGACACATTTGCCACAAATTCCTGTCGGGAATCGTCCAATGCCTTCATCCGCTTCAACAGCTGGTTGAACGCATCTACGATATGTACGGTCTCCACATAATCTGGCACAGAGATCGTCTCATCACTGAAGCCTTCCTTTACCGCATTGATGGCCTGTGTGACTCTGTTGAAAGGTCTCGTCAAAGCTCTGGACAGTATGATAGCCAGTGCCAGGATTGCCACCATCATGATCACTTCCAGAATGTACGCCTTACGATTCAGCACTTCCTTGGCATTTACGATACTGTCATTGGAAATGCTGGTCAGCATAACGCCCCGGATGGCATCCGGATTCCTTTTTCCGTTTTCGTCCGTAGTGTTTGCCGTGGTATCCATGATGGGAGTGGTCATTTCTATGTAACCGTGCTCCGGGTCATAATGGGAAATGTTTTCCCCCTGAAAACATTTGATGACCTCCTCGGAAATGATGGTCTTTCCTTCACTGATGCCGTAGGTATCTTTTTCCACCTTGAAATTCTTGTTGATGATCATAACGCGGCCTTCATACAGATTGGACAGCATCTCCAGTTCCGCATTGATGACTTCTCTGGAATTGCCGATGTCCTCTCTGACACCATGGCTGCTTAAATAATTGTTGCTGATCAGATGATTGGCCAGGATCATCAACTGGTTCTGTACCACTGTGGTCCGCTGTTCCACCGCCAGATCCTCGTAATTGCTCACGATACCGTGGCGCATGGCAATACAAGGCACCAGGCCGATCACCAGCGTCAGCAGGAAGATCCTCGCCCGCAGACTTCGAAGCGCGATCATGCTCTCCAGTTTTTCCCATATAGTTGCAAAACGTTCTTTATTCCATTTTTTCACAGTATAAAAACCTCAGTTCCGAACCTCTCCACGCCATTCACAAAACCGCACGATAAATCGTGCTCTCCGCTGCTTCGCAGCTACTTTTGTTCATTTGCGTGGCGGTGGCTCTATTCGAGCCACCTTCAAAGATAAGAGAAATTGATTCTTACATGCAAGCATGGCGAATCATTTCCTCTTATCTTTGCCGGTTCTCATAGTCTCACTTATTATTAAAGTAATACCCGACGCCCCATTTGGTATGCACGTATCTGGGCTCGCTGGGATTGGACTCGATCTTCTCACGCAGTCTCCGGATATGTACATCCACTGTACGCACATCACCGGGATAATCCGTACCCCATACCAGCTTCAACAAATTCTCCCTGCTATATACCTTGTCGGGATTCAGCATCAGAAGTTCCAGCACTTCGAACTCCTTGGCCGTCAGTCCGATCTCCCTGCCCTGGATGTAGGCTCTTTTGCCGTCACGATCCAGCTTCATATCGCCGCTTTCAAGAATACCGGTGTTCTCTGTGGTTCCTTTTTTCGGCTCCATTCTGCGGAAGATAGCTTTGATCCGGGCTTTCACTTCCAGAATGTTAAAAGGCTTGGTTATGTAATCGTCCGCGCCGTATTCCAGTCCCAGGATCTTATCCATGTCATCACCCTTGGCGGTCAACATAATCACCGGTACATTGGAAAATTCGCGGATCTGCTGGCAGACCTCAAAGCCGGTCAGCTTCGGCAGCATGACGTCCAGTAATATGATGTCATATTCCTTGTTATGCGCCATCTGCAATGCTTCCTCACCGTCATAAGCACAATCCACTTCCATGTTGTCCTGTTCCAGACTGAAACGGATTCCCTTCACGATCAGCTTCTCATCATCCACTACCAGCACTTTCTTGCCTGCCATCTTTCCTTAACCTCTCTATCCCTTACTTTTCTCTTCACGGTCCCGGCATAAGCCCTCATTGTACCGTGATCTTATCACACAATTTGTCGTACGCGTTCTGTTTGATCCCGGATACCTTCATAATGTCTTCCTTCGTCTGAAAGGCTCCGTTTTGCTCCCGGTAGCGCACAATATCTGCCGCCCGGGAAGCTCCGATCCCCGGCAGCGCACACAATTCCTCCGCAGATGCCGTGTTGATATTCACAAGTCCCTCCGCCGTCGCTTTTACCTCGGCTTCCAGAGTCTCCGCTTCCTCCAACGTTGGAAAATACAGCTTCTGACCATCCGTCACCGTTTCTGCCAGATTCACATAAAAAGGATCCGCCTCCGCTGTCATACCTCCGACCAGTCGCAGGGCTTCCTCCGCTCTGCTGCCCTCCGGCACTTCCACGACTCCGGGATCCCGCACTGCGCCGCAGACATAGACATATATCATCTGCGGTTCAGCCTTTGCCGGTTCCTGCACTGTCACGCTGCTGCCTGCAGGCTCCGCTGCCTGTTCCACCGCTTCCAGTGAGGGAAATTCCGCCACATCTTCTCCGGATGGAATCAGCACAATGGCCTCATCCTTCCTCTGACAGCCGGTCATGAACATCACCAGACTGAAAAACATTCCGATCAAACCTGCATATTTTGTTTTAAAAAACCTTATCGAAAACATCATAGTCCCCTTTCCATTTTCCTGATTCCTTCACAAAATTTCAGGGGATTGCCTCTCTATGCTGTTAATTTTCATTGTACTGGAATCACACGGAATTTACAAGCCGTTTTCGCATTTGTGGTAACGATTCAGACCCCATTCGCAAAATTGCCGCTACGAGGATAGCTCTGGATCATTTCCACTTGAAAATCACAATACCCACAATCGCCACGGCCATGCCGATGGCTTTCCGCCACTCCCAGGGCTGCTTCTCCACACCGAACCATCCGAACAATTCGATAATATATGCTACAGCAAGCTGAGCGACCACAATAAGCATTACCGCTTTGGCCGGTCCCAGGGCATCCATACTGCGGATCACAGTGTAGGTGATAAAGGCTCCGATGGCCCCTCCCAAAAGCATATATCTGGGCTCCACCTGCGCTATCTTCAAGAAGGAAGTCCGCTCCGTACACAGCCATGCCCCCAGACATACCAGCAATGCTGTAAACTGCACAAATGCACTGGCGGTCCAGATGCCGGTGGATTTCGTCACCTGGGTGTTGAACACTCCCTGGATGCTCATCAGCGCACCGGAAACTAAAGCAATCAAAAAACCGATCATAGGATTCTACCACCTTTTCTTTTTAGTAGTAGTCTATCCTGTGACCGGTTCGTTCATTCATATTTTATTGTAACGGTTTTAGTTCTCTGTACCACCTACCTGTCCGGCTATGGTCTCGTCCAGCTGCTGTACCAGAGTAGTCACGTCGTCACCGTTCCATACCTTGGAAAACAGTACTTCCAGCTGCATCCAGAAATTTCCCGTCTCTAGCATCTTCGGCAATGACACACTGTCCGCATACTCATCGGCAAAGATCATAAGCGCACCGTTGTCTGCATTCTCTGCCGCCTGAAGACTTGCCGGCATTTTGCCGGAGCGTTCATACAGGCCGTCCGCATATCCTTCTGCCAGATACGCTGCGAAGCAGTCCGCCAGTTCCTTGTGTTCCGAATAGCCGTTGATGACTGCCGCTCCCGTAACAGACAAAGATCTGCTCTGCAGTTCGGCGCTGACATCCGGCATACGGGCAATTCCGTAATTAAATGCAAGGCTGCCGTCCGCTTTTGCCTCTTCCAGCCGTTTGACCACATCCGTGGTTCCGATGGTGAACATGGTCTTGCCATCGATAAAGTCCTGGATCACAGAATCATAAGTCACCGTATCGGATTCAATAAAGAAGAACTGGTTCAGTGCCTTGTACACTTCCAGACATTGAATGGTCTCCGGATTATTGATATCAATATCATTTCTGTCATCCCCGGGATCACCGCCTACGATCATGTAGTTGCCTACGATCCAGTAGTTGTAGAAAATATTGTTCACGTCCCATTTCATGACACCTTCCACACCTTCCGGTGCATCAAAGGTATCTGCAATATTCAGCAGATCATCCACTGTGGAGGGAAGTGCTTCCGCGAAATACTGCTCTGCCAGCGCATTTACCGCTGTCTCATCCGCTGTCACCTGTTCCGTGGTCTGGTCTTCCGGAAGAAAATCTTCCTCGATGATCTCTTCTCCTTCCCCTATGGGTTCATCATTCTCACTGCTTCCCGCCAGTTCTTTCTCCGCCTGCTGGGTTGCCCAGGTTCGAAGATAATCTTCATTATATACCAACGCACTGGTATCAAAATAAACCGGGTAACCGATCAGCTTCTGATCATAGGTTACCGCAGACAGAGCCGCCTGGGAAAAATGGTCTGTATTGCAGATTCCCACAGTGTCAGGCACTTTCGATGCCAGTCCTGCCAGATAAGCCTTTTCCAGAGAGTCACTGCTCAAGAGGTAGATATCCGGTATCTGATCGGAATGCAGGGTCTCCTGATTGATAGCTTCCAGATATTCACTGTCAGAAGTAAGTACGGGAATCACACGAACTCCACTGTTCTGTTCTCCGAAGGATACTGCTGCCGCATTGATATAACCGGACAATGCCTCATCGGAATACCAGCAATAGATTGTCTCCTTTCCTCGAAACAGCTGCAGTCCGCTTCCGCTCTCCTGTGTCTGACTCATCTCCTGCGTACTTCCATAAACAGCTGCAGCAGCCATGGCGATCACAGCTGCTGTAGCGATAATTCTTTTTTTCAAAAACATAAATTCACCTAAACCTCTTATTCGATACAGGTGTCCAAAATAGCAATCATTTCGTCCACATTTTCCCGGGTAATCACGAGAGGCGGTACGAAGCGGATAATGTCCGCACCGGCATTGATCAGAATTAATCCCTTCTCCAATGCTCTGTTAATAATGTCTCCTACCGGATGGTCAAATACCAGTCCCTGCATCAGTCCCACACCACGGCGTTCTTTGATACAGTCATACTTGTCTGCCAGTTCGTTCAGACGCTGTTCCAGATAGGGAGCCACCTCTCTCACATGTTCTATTATATGGTCCTCTTCGAATAAATCAAGCACTTTTTCCACTGCTGCGCAGGCTAAGGGGTTACCGCCGTAGGTGGTTCCGTGATCTCCCGCTGTCAGAGAATGCTGTGCTACTTTCTCCGTCATCATAAATGCACCTACCGGTACACCGCAGCCCAGTGCCTTGGCAGAAGTCATGATGTCCGGCTTCACGCCGAAGCGCTGCCATGCATACATGTAACCGGTACGTCCCATGCCGCACTGGATCTCATCCAGAATCAGCAGGATATCCCGCTCATCGCACAGATCACGAACCTGTTTTAAGAATTCTTCATTAGCGGGACGCAGTCCGCCCTCGCCCTGTACAGTCTCCATAATGATGGCACAGGTCTTGTCTGTCACCTGATCCAGCACATTCTGGAAATCATTCAGTTCTGCAAATTTGATATGTCCGATCATGGGCTGGAACGCCTCACGATACTTGGGATTGCCCGTTACTGACAAAGCTCCCATGGTTCTGCCGTGGAAGGAGTGATTCATGGCAATGATCTCATGGTCGGTACAGCCATCCTTCAGATACGCATATTTTCTGGCAGCCTTAATGGCACCTTCCACTGCTTCCGCACCGGAATTGGTGAAAAAGACACGATCCATGCCGGATACTTTTTTGATCTTACGAGCCGCCTCGATGGCAGGCACGTTGTAATAATAATTGGAGGTGTGGATCACCTTGTCGATCTGTGCTTTCAGCGCATCGTTGTATGCCTTGTTCTGATAGCCCAGGGCAAATACAGCGATTCCCGCTACGAAATCGAGATATTTTTTACCGTCGGTATCATACAGATGTACACCTTCGCCCTTGTCCAGAACAATCTGATACCGGTTATAAGTATGCAACAGGTCTTTTTCCGCCTCTGCAATATATTCTTTCATGGTGTCGCTCATTTTTCCTCTCCATTCCGCAGACGTTCTTTTCGTCAAGGAAACGCAAACCAAATTTCTAATTTGGTTTTGCGATAATGGCTACTTTGTGACGCCTGCGGCACAAATAGCCGGGTGCGGAATAAGCTGCCAGGCTTATTCTGCACACTTTTTTCACTCCTCATCGGATACGATCGCAGTTCCGATACCCTGATTGGTGAAGATCTCCAGCAACAGGCAGTGTGCCAGACGTCCATCCAGAATATGCACACGGTTTACACCGTTGCGGATCGCAGAAGTACAGTTGTTCAGCTTCGGCAGCATACCACCGCCGATGTAACCGTCGTGGATCAGTCCCTCTGCCTCGGAAGCTGTCAATCTGGAAATAAATGTGGACTTGTCATTGATGTCCTTGTACAATCCCTCGATATCCGTCAGAAATGCCAGTTTCTCCGCATGTACTGCTTTTGCGATAGCGCAGGCCGCATCATCCGCATTGATATTGTAGGTGACTAAACCTTTTATCACTTACCGGGAAGCGGTGATGGGCAGGTAATCCTTCTCCAGCATGTCAAAGAGAATATCCGGATTCACGCCGGTGATCTCACCCACATACCCGATGTCCTGACCGTCGGAATATTTTTTCTCTACCTGAAGCAGGCCGCCGTCTTTACCGCTGATGCCGACTGCCTTGACTCCCAGCTCTTCCACCATACTAACCAGACTCTTGTCCACACGGCCAAGCACCATCTCCGCAATCTCCATGGTCTCTTCATCAGTCACCCGAAGTCCGTTGATAAACTGCGGTTCTTTGCCGATCTTTCCGACCCATTTACTGATTTCTTTT
>OGOA01001533.1_pt1 | contig 10920 bp, 7 predicted proteins | sample 1573621 | NCBI WGS metagenome assembly OGOA01 (sample SAMEA2581917, study PRJEB24529) | metagenome | biome: Human gut stool | place: China | collected 2011
CGGTAAGGCACAGCACTTTGACTGCTGCATTCGCTGGTTCGAATCCAGCTAGCCCTGTTTTATTATGGGGTATTAGCTCAGTCGGTAGAGCACTTGACTTTTAATCAAGTTGTCGGGGGTTCGAATCCCCCATGCCTCACTAGGTGTTGTGATATCCTGATTTGGGGATTCGAACCCCCTGGTCGAGATCTCTCATGCCTCACTAGGTTCTTTTATACAGCATCCTCACATTTTGAAAACCCCTTTCGGGGCTTTTTTTATTCCATTTTATAGAAGAAAGGAAATACTATGCAGACTAAAGAAAACAAGATGGGCGTCATGCCCATAGACAAATTACTGATCTCCATGTCACTGCCCATGATGATCTCCATGCTGGTACAGGCACTGTACAATATTGTGGACAGTATTTTCGTGTCCAGGATCAACGAATATGCCCTGCGTGCTGTATCTCTGGCATTCCCCATCCAGAGTCTGATGATCGCTGTGGCGGTGGGAACAGCGGTAGGTATCAATGCCTTCTTGTCCAGAACCCTGGGAGAAAAGGATTTTGAGAAAGCCAATATCATTGCCAGAAACGGTATTTTTATTGCAATTGCCAGCTATATTGGATTTGCGGTGGTCGGTGCACTGATCAGCAGACCGTTTTTTGCCAGCCAGACGGAAGTACTGGAGGTGCGGGAATACGGTGTGACCTATCTGACTATCTGTTGTGTGGCGGGAATGGGTATTTTTCTGCAGACGACTTTTGAGAGGCTGTTACAGGCTACCGGTAAGACCATGTATACAATGATCACACAGTCAACCGGTGCAATCATCAACATTATTCTGGATCCGATCCTGATTTTCGGGTATTTTGGCATGCCCCGCATGGGGATCGCCGGTGCAGCAGTGGCTACCGTGATCGGACAGATCGTTGCCGCATCCATGGCATTATGGTTTAACCTGAAATTCAATAAGGAACTGGATATTTCCATGAAAGGATTCCGACCCAACGGACATCTGATCGGACAGATCTATAAGGTAGGAGCCCCTTCCATCGTGGTACAGGCTATCGGTTCCCTGATGACCTACGGAATGAATCTGATCCTGGCATCTTTCGGTTCCGCCCAGACGGTGTTCGGTATTTACTTTAAGCTGCAGAGCTTTGTGTTTATGCCTGTTTTTGGACTGAATAACGGCATGGTGCCTATCATTGCTTACAATTATGGCGCAGGACATAAGGACCGCGTTATTAAGACCATTAAACACAGTGTGGCTTACGGTGTGGGTATCATGTGTGTGGGACTCATTGTAATGCACATCTTTCCGGCACAGCTCATGCGTATGTTTGATGCGGAGGAAAGCCTGATCGCCATCGGTATTCCGGCGCTGGAGACCATTTCCCTAAGCTTTGTGTTTGCTGGCTTCTGTATCGTGGTGGGAAGCGTATTCCAGGCACTGGGTAACGGCGTCTACAGTATGATCGTGTCCGTGGCCAGACAGATGTGCGTGCTGCTTCCGGTGGCAAAGCTTTTGTCCTTAAGCGGTGAAGTGACATTGATCTGGTGGGCCTTTCCCATCGCGGAACTGGCCAGCCTGCTCTTAAGTACCCATTTCCTCGTAAGGATCTATAAAAAGATCATCTGCCACATTGGAGAACCGGTAACGACAAGAGAGATTACAGAATAAAATAGAAACAGATGCGGCGGGGATGCTTGACAAGCAAAAGGAAGGAAGAGTATAATTATTCAAGGTCCTTTGGCAGAGAGCATTCCCGTTTGTCAAGGTTTTAAGCTAATCGTCGGATATGGCAGTTAGTAAGCGGATATGGCGGAAGTGGCAGACGCGATAGATTTAGGTTCTATTGTCAACAGACGTGCAGGTTCAAGTCCTGTTATCCGCATTGCGTAATTATGGAAGCATAGCTCAGCCGGGATGAGCGTTCGCCTCACACGCGAAAGGTCAGGGGTTCGAGCCCCCTTGCTTCCACTCGAAATAACTATTCAGAGCTCATGACAAGGACTGAATAGTTATTTTTTTAATCAGAGAGCATCGGATAAGTAATGTACGAAAGCACAGAAATATAAAGGAATACAAAAGCAATGAAGAAAAATGTAAGAAAACAGGGAATTCTGCTGCCGATATCCAGTATTCCCTCGGCATATGGTATCGGAACCTTCGGTAAGGAAAGTTACCGTTTTGTGGACTTCCTGGAAAAATCAGGCAACCATCTCTGGCAGATCCTGCCGTTAGGTTCTACCGGCTACGGCGATTCTCCGTACCAGTCCTTTTCCACCTTTGCGGGGAATCCCTACTATATTGACATGGAGCTTCTGATCGAAGACGGCTATCTGACAAAAGAGATCTGTGACAGCTATGATTTCGGAGACAATGAGCATTATGTGGACTATGAGAAGATTTATCTGTCCCGTTTTAAAGTTCTGAAAATTGCGTTTGACAATGCCAGGGAACAGGGCCTTACAGAGACCGGAGACTATCAGAAATTCCTTACGGAAAATGCGTACTGGCTGGATGACTACGCTCTGTATATGGCGGTGAAAAATGCTTTTGGCGGTGTCTGCTTTATGGAATGGGACGAGGACATCCGTCTCAGAAAAGCAGCGGCACTTCGCAAATACCGTAAGAAGCTGGCGGAAGAAATCGCATTTTATTGCTTCCAACAGTACCTGTTTGCAAAACAGTGGAAAGAACTGAAAGCCTATGCCAATAAGAAAGGCATTGAGATCGTAGGGGATATTCCCATCTATGTGGCATTTGACAGTGCCGATACCTGGGCAAACCCGAAGCTGTTCCAGCTGGATAAGGAAGGCCGGCCCATCGGAGTGGCGGGATGTCCACCCGATTGTTTCTCCGAGACCGGACAGTTATGGGGCAATCCGCTCTACGACTGGAAGTATCATAATAATTCCGTTTGCGAATGGTGGATGCAGCGGATCGCTTATTGCTATCAGCTGTACGATGTGCTTCGTATCGATCATTTTCGGGGATTTGATGAATACTGGTTCGTTCCTTACGGAGATCCGACGGCGGAGAACGGCCATTGGGAAAAGGGTCCCGGTTACGAACTGTTCGATGTCATGAAGAAGAAACTGGGCAGGAAGAAAGTGATCGCGGAAGATCTGGGATTTCTGACTCCCAGCGTGATCCGTCTGGTGAAGAAGACCGGGTATCCCGGAATGAAGATTCTTCAGTTTGCTTTTGATGCCGGGAGTGACAGTGAATATCTGCCGCACAATTATGACAAGAACTGTGTGGTCTATACCGGAACCCACGATAACGATACTACGGTGGGGTTCTTACAGAATATGCCGGAGAAGGACAAGAAATTTGCAAAGAAATATCTGGGACATAAGAAGGACAGGAAGCTTTGCTTTGAGATCATCCGGGCAGCATTGTCCAGCTGTGCGGATACCGCAATCATTCCCATGCAGGATTATCTGGAGCTGGACAGCAGCGCCAGGATCAACACTCCCTCCACTCTGGGATGCAACTGGAAATGGCGTATGGATAAGGATGCTTTGGATCCGAAGCTTGCGAAAAAGATTTATAAGATGGCAAAATTATACGGAAGACTGTAAAGTGTGCCGTGTAGCGTAAGGCACATTGTAAGAATACGGAAGGGATAGTTTCCTTTCCGTATTTTTTGTGGACAAATCATAAATATTTGCATGCATGAAAATGGGGATAACTATGTCAGGTAGCATTTTTTAGTGCATTTTTGTCAAAACAAGAGGATTTTTTTGTGGTCTTATGGAAAAAGCCACGTTATTATGGTATGGTTATCTATATTGGGCGGAGTCTGCAATCGGATTTCTGCGAGAGAGAGGGGAAACATGAGCCGTACTACTGACAGAGCAGGCCGTAATAAGGGACAATGGATCGTCATTGGGTTTATGGCTTTTGCTATCATAGTCATTTCGATATGCACAGTAATCTTTCGTTCCTATGTGCGGGGATTTCATAAAGTAACAGACAGAGAAAAATATGACCGGTATTATGTGATGATCACAGAAGACCGCAAATCGGATTTCTGGCAGTCCGTATACCGCGGAGCTTTTGAACGCGGACAGGAAGAGAATGTATATGTGGATCTGCTGGGCGAGCATCTGTCTCAGGAGTATACGAGGGCAGAGCTTATGCGGATCGCCATGTCCTCCGGTGTAGACGGTATTTTTGTAGAATCGGATGAAAGCGACGAGATGTCACAGATGATCGACGAAGCAGTAGAACGGGGCATCCCTGTGGTGACGCTGTATGGTGACAATACGCACAGTGCACGCTGCAGCTTTGTCGGTGTAGGAAGCTATAATCTGGGCAGGGAATACGGACGACAGGTATTGAAGCTGGCTTCTGTCAGTGAGAGTACCGCGCCCATGACGGTAGCGGTACTGGTGAATGCCCATGCACTGAACTCGGCACAAAATATTGTCTGCTCCGGGATTCAGGACGCACTGGAACAGGAGAAAATCCGGGGACCGGAGATAGAACTTTCCTTAATTACAGTGGACGATACGAATACTTTTTCCGTGGAGGAATCTATCCGGGATATTTTTATGAATGAAAAACTGCCGGATATCATTATCTGCCTGAACGAACTGAGTACTACCTGTGTCTACCAGGCGGTAGTAGATTACAACTGCGTGGGCGAGGTCGCAATTTTAGGGTATTATGATACTGATACGATACTCAAAGCAATCGAGCGAAATGTAGTCAATGCAACGATCTCGATAGACACGGAGCAGATGGGAGCTTTCTGCGTGGATGCTTTGCAGGAGTACTATCGTTTTGGCTATACCAGCCAGTATTTTACGGCGGATGTCACAATTATTGATCAGAATAACGTGGGTGAATATTTACAAGCGCAGGAAGCGACAGAGTGAGGTACGCATGAGGAAAAAATTTCGACAGCTGTCTCTTCAGGCGAAGATGAGCAGCATTTTTGTATTGGCGAATCTGGTAGTATTTGCAGTGACGGTGATATTGCTTCTGGGAATCAACAGCATGTCTTCGGAGATCGATAAGGTCTATCAGGGGAATCTGCGGCTGAACGAAGTATCTGATGCATTGATGGCGGTGCAGGACAGTATGACGGATTATCTGAATTCCAAGACCAGTGATTCCCTGGAGGAATTTTACCGGAATGAACAGACATATTCCCAACTGGTGCAGGATATGAGCGATGAGGTGACGGGAGCCACCTTTCAGAGAATGGAACGCAGTATCCGGCATATGTCGGAAGAATACCTGGACCTCGTAAGTCAGACGATTGAGGCAAAGCGTGGGAGAAATGTAGAGAAATACCGCGTCCGGTACGAGAACGCGACACAGATGTATGAATATATCAATACCTATATTTACAGTCTGAACAACGAACAGTTCCGCAGCAACTCCGAGAACTACAGCCGTCTGTCGGCTGCTTTCCGTAATTTCGAAATGGTCAGTGTGATTGCATTATCCATCGTCATTGTGGTCAGCGTATCTATAGTAGTAAAGCTTACCGGGGAGATCATCAGTCCGTTAAAGGATCTGGCGGTAACCGCTGACGAAGTAGCAGGCGGAAACTTTGATACCGAACTGTTACAAGTACAGTCGGAGGATGAGATCGGCGTGGTAACGGGAGCATTTAACCAGATGCTGATCAGTATCAGACAGTATCTGGAAAGCCTGCGCGAGAGCATGGAAATCCGGCGTTCCTTAATGGAAAAAGAGCTTTTGATGGAAGCACACTTAAAGGATGCACAGCTAAAGTATCTGCAGGCGCAGATCAATCCCCACTTCTTATTCAATACGTTAAATGCGGGAGCACAGCTGGCCATGATGGAAGGCGCCGACCGGACCTATGAATATGTACAGAATGTTGCGGAATTTTTCCGCTATAATGTAAAAAAGAGTAATGATATCGGGACGGTCAGAGAAGAGCTGGAACTGGTGGATCATTACATTTATATTCTGAATGTCCGCTTTTCTGGGGATATCCATTATGGGAAAGAAATTGAAGAGGATCTGCTGGACAGCTGCATGCCAAGCATGATCTTACAGCCGATCGTGGAAAATTCCGTAAATCACGGCATCAGAGAGATGAACGGAGAGGGAAAGATCCGGCTGAAGGTATACCATGTGGATGGAGATACGCTGGGGATCAGTATCCGGGATAACGGCATCGGAATGGACCGGGATACGATAGAAAAAGTACTTGGCGGCAATTATCACGAAGAGCAGTCAGGCGGCGGTTCCAATGGTATTGCAATGGGGAACATTATCGCAAGATTAAAACTTTTCACGCAAAACGAAGATGTAATGACGATTTTAAGTGACGGGAAAAATCAAGGAACGGAAGTAATCCTGTATCTTCCGATAAAAGAGAGGGAAAAGACGGATGTATAAGATCATGCTGGCGGATGACGAAGGAATCGTGATCGATTCCTTGAAATTCATCATCGAAAAAGAATTCAAGGATACCTGTGAGGTGCAGTATGCCAAGACCGGCAGAAGTGTGATTGAACTGGCAGAGAGCTTCCGCCCGGACGTTGCGGTCATGGATATCCAGATGCCGGGAATCAACGGCATCGATGCTATGAAAGAGATCCGGAGAAGCAATAATCATACAGTGTTTATCGTAATGTCAGCTTATGACAAATTTGATTATGCGAAAGAAGCTATCAAACTTGGAGTCATGGAGTACATTACCAAGCCGATGGAGAAGACCCGGATCATTGCAGCATTGCAGAAGGCAATGGAGCGAATCGATGCAGAGCGCCTGAAACGCAAAAATGAGTTGTTGATCAAGGAAAAACTGGAGACAGTCGTACCGATTATTGAAAGCGGTCTGATCCACAATATCTTATTACAGGAGCATTTCCGCGAGGATATTGAGAATTACCGGTCAATTTTAGGAATCACGCTGCAATATGCCTACATGATTGCTGTGATATGCGGAGATGAACAGCAGGGAAACCACATGACAAATGCGGTGGGAAGCAGTGTCAGAATGCAGAAGCATTATCAGGAGGTCAGGGACTGTCTGAAAGAAAATTTTGACTGTATTGTGGGTACCGTCATGGCAAACAAACTGGCAGTGCTGGTACCTTATGAGAAAGATGTGATGGACTATAATGAGCGTATCGAACTCATTGAAAAAGCCAGAGAACTCACCAGATATCTGCGCAAGAGAACGGATATCAGCTTCCGCATCGGCATCGGAGAACCGAAAGATTTTCTGATGGCTTCGGAATCTTATACGGAGGCGCTGAATGCACTGGTGGCGACCACCGGCAGTGTGGCACATGTGGATGACCTGCCGATCAAATGCGAATACGGTGGAAATTATCCGGTGAAGCTGGAGAAAAAACTTTTTGCGGAAGTCGAGGACGGTGACATTGACAATGCTTCCGCATCGGCATCGGCATTTTTTGACTGGATGGTGGAGAGCGGTTCCGATCTGATGAATATGAGGCTTAAGGTGCTGGAATTTGTCCTGTGGTCAGAGCACATTGCCTATGAAAAAGGCGGTATGATCTATCAGCTCAATTCCCGTGCGGAGTATCTGCCGCAGGTGATGCAAATGGCGGAACCAGCGGCCATGAAAACATGGTTCCTGGAAAAAGTGAAGGAAGCCTGCCGGAACGTTCTGAATAAAAGGGAAGAAAAGACGGGCAGTATTATCGAAACAGCAAAGAATTATATTAAGAATAACTATCACAAAGATATTTCCCTGGATGATGTATCCAGAGAGGTAAATATCAGCCCGTATTATTTCAGTAAACTATTCAAAGAAACTACCGGGGAAAACTTTATCGAGTACCTGACCAATTTAAGGATGGACAAGGCAAAGGAACTGCTGCAGACGACGGAGTGCTCCATGAAGGAGATCTGTGTCAAAACCGGATATTCGGATCCCAACTATTTCAGCCGCAGTTTTAAGAAAAATGTGGGTGTGACGCCGACAGAGTATAAGGAAAACCGGGGAAAGGGACAGGAACAAGGCAGTGTATAAGAAAAAGAGACGGATATGTGTTGCGTGGCTTCTGGGGATGATGTTATTGCTTTGTGCCTGCGGAAATCTGGAAACCGGAAAAGATCAGGGAGAAGTCGCGGAAAATGATAAAATTCAGATCGGCATGAGCTTTGATTCTTTTGTCATTGAAAGATGGCAGAGGGATCGTGACATTTTCGTCTCAACGGCAAAGGAGTTGGGAGCGGAAGTGAATGTCCAGAATGCGAACGGTGATCTGGAGCAGCAGAAAAAGCAGATCAATTACTTCATCGATAAAGGAATGGACGTGATCGTTGTGATATGCATTGACTCCAAAGGATTAACAGAGGAAGTGCAGAGGGCGAAAGATGCCGGCATTAAGATCATTGCTTATGACAGACTGCTGCAGAATACAGATATTGACCTGTATATCTCATTTGACAACGAAAGAGTAGGTACCATGATGGGAGAGGCACTGGTGGAAAACGGTCTGGCCGGCGGAAATGTGCTGATGCTGGGAGGCTCTGCCGTGGACAGCAACGTTGCTATGGTGGAAAAGGGCTTTCGCAAGGTCATGGAGGACAATCAGGTGACGATCTTAGATTCTATGCATGCGGATGGCTGGAAAGCAGAACTGGCGGGGACGTATATCTATGATCATATGGATATTGTCTCGGAGGCGGATGCCATTATGTGCGGCAATGATGATCTTGCAAGCAAAGTGGTACATGCCCTGAAAGAAAAGAGACTGGCAGGAGATATTATGGTAGTGGGGCAGGATGCCGACCTGGAAGCGTGCCAGCGCATTGTCGAGGGGACACAGGTCATGACGGTCTACAAACCGGTGGAAAAAATGTCGCAGAAGGCAGCGGAGTGTGCGGTACTTCTGGCAAAGGGAGAGCCGTTGCCGGAAGGAGATACGGTAACCATAGAGAATGGAAAATATGAAGTTCCGTACATTGGTCTGGAACCGATCAGTGTGGATAAAAACAATATGAATGATGTGATCATCGGAAGCGGATTTCACTTAAAAGAGGATGTTTATCTGAACATTCCCTCGGAAATGCCCAAATAATATTGGATTTACTTTGAAAATGGGGAAAAGAGATAGATTCTAAAAACACAATAGGAAAAATTTGGTGACAAGGCTGTGCTGGCAGACAAGATATTGCTAGCACAGCCTTGATTTTGTCAGGAGAGAGGATGGAAAAGTGCAGAAGGTCATAAAATCATGCTATAGGATTTGTGATATTCTCTATTTAGCAACAAAAACAAACCAAACAAGGGAGGTTACTTTTTATGAGGAAGAAATTATTAAGCACACTTCTGGCAACAGCCATGGCTGTTACAATGCTTGCAGGATGTGGATCCAATGGGGGACAGCAGGCAACCACACCGGCAACGGACAATAAGACAGAAACATCTGCAGAAGCAAAGACAGATGCTTCCACTACTACCACAACAGGTGGCGGTAAGATTGGTGTAGCAATGCCGACCAAGGATCTGCAGAGATGGAACCAGGATGGTACCAACATGGAAGCCCAGCTGAAGGAAGCCGGCTACGAAGTTGATCTGCAGTACGCATCCAACGATATTCCCACACAGGTATCCCAGATCGAGAATATGATCAACTCCGGATGCCAGATGTTAGTTATCGCATCTATCGATGGTGATTCCCTCGGAACTGTTCTGGAGCAGGCTAAGGAAAAAGACATTCCTGTTATTGCTTATGACCGTCTGATCATGAACTCCGATGCAGTTACCTATTATGCAACCTTTGATAACTACATGGTAGGTACCAAACAGGGCGAATACATCAGAGACCAGCTGGATCTGGATAACGCAGCAGGACCTTTCAATATTGAGTTAGTAACCGGTGACCCCGGCGACAACAATGCAAGATTCTTCTTCGGTGGTGCGATGGATGTTCTGCAGCCCTACATTGATGCAGGCAAGCTGGTAGTAAAATCCGGACAGACCGATTTCGAAACCGTTGCAACCGCTAACTGGTCTACTGAGACCGCTCAGTCCAGAATGGATGCTATCATTTCCGCAAACTATGCAGACGGAACCAAGCTGGATGCAGTGCTGTGCTCCAACGACTCTACCGCACTTGGTGTTACCAACTCTCTGGAAGCTAACTATACCGGCGAGTGGCCCATCATTACCGGTCAGGACTGCGATAAGCCCAACGTTAAGAACATGATCTCCGGTAAGCAGTCCATGTCCATCTTCAAGGATACCCGTACTCTGGCATCCAAGGTTGTAGAGATGGTAGACGCTGTTATGAAGGGCGGCGAGGCACCTGTCAACGATACCACAACTTACGACAATGGTACCGGCGTTATTCCTTCCTATCTGTGTGAGCCCGTATTCGCTGATGCAAGCAACTACAAAGAACTGCTCATCGATTCCGGTTACTATACAGAGGCAGATTTACAGTAATTTATAATAACACGGATCTGTAAGGATCCTTACGGCAGGCGGGCGTTTCCCGCCTGCTGTATTCATGGGTAAAGCAAGAATAAGATTTTAAATGTTTGATTAGATAATGTGGAAACAAGACTTGGGAGGGATACCATTGGCAAAGATATTACTGGAAATGAAAAATATAACCAAAACATTCCCCGGTGTAAAAGCACTTGACAATGTAAACCTGCAGGTGGAAGAAGGAGAGATCCATGCCCTTGTAGGCGAGAACGGCGCAGGAAAGTCCACACTTATGAATGTACTGAGCGGTATTTATCCGTACGGATCTTATGAAGGCGATATCATCTATAATGGTGAGATCTGCAAATTCGACAAGATCAAGGACAGTGAGGAAAAAGGTATCGTTATTATTCATCAGGAACTTGCGCTGATCCCCTATATGACCATCGGGGAGAATATGTTCCTTGGCAATGAACGGGGACATAAGTACAAAATCAACTGGAATGAAACCAATGCCT
>OGOA01001543.1_pt1 | contig 10867 bp, 7 predicted proteins | sample 1573621 | NCBI WGS metagenome assembly OGOA01 (sample SAMEA2581917, study PRJEB24529) | metagenome | biome: Human gut stool | place: China | collected 2011
TGCATCTGCGAGATGCAGCGCCAGAACGAGGAGCTGAACGCCCAGCTCGAGCTGCCCAACCGCACCCGGGACGGCGAGGAGTTCGAACTTCTGGCCAACTGCTTCGGCCCCGAGGACGTGGGGACCGCGATGGAGTCCGGCGCGTCCGGCGTGGGCCTGCTGCGCAGCAGCTACATGATGCTGCCCGGCCGCATTCTGGACGAGCAGGAGCAGTTCTATTTCTATTCCTCCTGCCTTGCAGCGGCACAGGGCTGCCCTGTGACCGTGCGCACCTTCGATTTTGGCGCCGACCGCACCATGGCGGACGCCTATCAGGGGGTGCAGTCCTCCAAGCTGGGGCTGCGGGGCATCCGCAACAGCCTGCGCCAGCCCCGCCAGTTTGAGACCCAGATCTGTGCCCTGCTGCGCGCAGCGGCCCGCGGCCCGCTGCGGGTGATGTTCCCCATGGTGACCGATGTGGAGGACTGGGACGCCGCCATGCACATCGTGGAGCACTGCCGCCAGAGCCTGCGGGAGCGGGGCGTGCCCTTCAACGAAAAGACCCCCTTCGGCGTCATGCTCAGCGTGCCGTCGGCCTGCCTGACCGCGGAGGAATTCGTGGCCCACGGGTGCGATTTTCTGGTCATCGGCACCAACGACCTGACCCAGTACACCCACGCCGCCGACCGGGAACTGGCCAGCGCCGAGCGGTATTACCGCCCCGCCAGCCCGGCCATGAAAAAGCTCATCGCCATGGTCATGGAGGCGGCAAAGGCCGGCAGCGTGCCGGTGACCATCTGCGGCCTTGCCGTGGGCAATCCGGTGAATACGGTGCAGTATCTGCAGATGGGCCTGCGCAGCTTCTCGGTGAGCCCGCAGAACCTGCTGCACACCAAAAAGGCTCTGCTGGAAGCCGACGCCCACCCGGACGACACCGAGCTGGAATAAAGCGATAAAAGAAAGGGGGCTGCTGCACGCTGTGCAGCAGCCCCCTTTGTTTGGGGAACCTGCCGTGCAGCTTGCGGAATGCACAGCAGGAGAAGATGGCTTTTATAAAAATGGTTTCTCAGTTCATGCGGCGGCCTTTGCGGTCCAGCACAAAGCCTGCGGCCAGCAGGAACAGACCGCTCAGGGCGCTGCCTGCCACTGCCAGCCAGTTTGCACCGGTCTGGGGCAGGGCGGCGGCAGAAACGGCAGCTGTGGCAGCAGCTTCCGGCTTTGCGTCCTGCACCACGTTCTGGGCAGCCGCAGGGGTCACAGCGGCATCTGCCGGGGCAGTGTCCGGCACAGCATCCTGCACCGGGGCGTCCGGGGTCACAGGGGTGCTGGGCGTGTCCGGGGTGTCGGGCGTGCTGGGCGTGTTGGGCGTGTCGGGGGTGCTGGGCTTGTTGGGGGTGTCGGGCGTGTCCGGCGTGTCAGGCGTGTCCGGAGTTTCCGGGGTGCTGGGCGTGTCCGGCACGATCTTGGGCAGCACCACATGTTTGGTCTGCCCGCACTTGTCGATGGAGCAGATGTAGTCGGCGTAGCCGTCCTTTTCGGTAGTAGGCTCTACGACTTTGCCCACCAGCTGCCAGTCGTGCAGGTCCTCGTCCTCCAGCTTTTTGGTGTCAATGTTGGGGTCCTTTTCCATGTACTTGCGGTTGTGGACGACCTTGGTGAGGGTGCCGTCGGTGATGGTGTGGCGATACTTGTGATAAGACACGGCTAAATGGTCTTTTGTGTTCGGCAGACTAAGTTTTTCTTTGGCAACAGTACCATTATTATAGCAATTGACGATGGCGGAGTTGCGTTCGCCAAAGTTGGAGGAACCGTCTGCATTGTAGCTGACGCTGTCGGCAGGGACATACTGATGCTCATATTTTTGCGTGATATTGTTGTAAGAAGAAATTGTGGTTGTGGAACCGACCGCAGGGCCGGAGCCTTTTCCATAAATGTATGCGTTGACAACGGTATCGCCGGTGCTGCTGTTGATGTTAACATTACAGGTGGTGCCATCCTCGTATTCGCTCTTTTGAATACTGGCACCGATCGCAGGGTCGACGTCACGGGTTCCATCATTTGAATACGCAGGATCATCGCTGCCAAAGGAATTGATCGCCTTTACGGTGCCGCCGGTGATGTTGATGGTTGTTGTACCGCCCGTACCGTAACAATTTCCGATCGCGGGATTACCATAGGAACCAATAGCGGTAACTTTGGCATTCTCCTCGATGTTGATTGTGAGGTCAGCAGCAGAGCCATGCTGACCGGTACCGATGGCGCAGCCTTCTTGGGCTTCAGCCTTTACAGTGGCATTCCCCGAGATCGTAATGGTTGTAGCAGTGCCAAACCCGCTGTACAGACCGCCATCACCAATGGCGGAACCCCAAGCACCGTAAGCATCAACAACGGCATTGTCCGTAATGGTGATGCTATTTCTACCGGTGGAAGCGCCGCCGATCGCGGCACCTTCTGAACCAGCAGCAGTAACATGGGCATTGCCCTCAATGCGGATGTTCTTGCCGGTACCGCCGGGTCTGCCGCCGCCGCCAATACCGCAGCCACCATCGAATCCGCCGATTGCCGTAATCTCACCGCCGGTGATGGTGATGTTGGATGTATCACAAAGATCATCCCCACCACCGCCGCCAATCGCGGCAGCTTCACGGTAACCGCCAGCCAGCAGTTTGCCGGTAGTGTCCGCATCGGTACCGGTCTTTTTAGAACCATCATCGTTCACATCGTCCTTGATGGTCAGGGTGCCGGTGCCGTATTTGTCCGCTTTTTCGATGGCGGCGTGGTCGTCGTGCCAATCGTTCTCAACCAAAACGGTATTATCGCCGTTCAGCTCAAGGTTGGTATTGCCGTCGCCCTTTATTTCGATCGCACCGGACTTGGCATCGGAGGTATTAACTTCAATGTGCACATCCTGCAGGGTCACATTGGCGGTGTTGCCCTCTTTGGCGTCAATGGTGACGGTGTTGGAGGTGGGCTTGGTCTTGTCGGTGGTCTCGGTCTCGTCGGTGGTCTCATTTTTGGTGGTCAGGGTGATGTCGGAATCTTCGCGATCACGAATCTCTTTTCCCTCGCCATCCTTCACGCAGGTGTCGTTGTCCTTATCCTCCCACTGGGTGATATACTGCTTGCCGCCCTCAGCAAGGATGTCTACACTGCCCTTGTTCAGATCGTAAGTGTCCGCAAACGCCGCTGTGGCGATGGAAGAGACCATGGCCATCAACGCAGCTGTAGAAAGTGCCCGCAAGGCCAGCTGTTGTTTCACGTTTTTCCGCATTACAAAACCCTCCAAACAAAAAAACTTACAGAGACGTGAACGTTACCGGGAACGATGCCGAAAACCGGCAAAAACCGGATTTCAGGGCAGAAAAACACATAGCTGTGCACTTTCATGCCCGGCGTCTCTTTGCGGCACAAGTATAGTGCTGTGCCGTGGAGAATGTCAAGACGAAATGCTGAATTTTCGGGGGTGGGGGGTAGGTGATTTTGTGGAACGAGCACAAAATAAGCCGAAAATTTACGACAGAATGACAGGGCAAACCTGCACAAAAATCCGGGAGATCTTTATACGAGGCAAAAAATAAAAAACGGGCCCGGGAAAGCCCGCAGACTTTCCCGAACCCGTGGGTCGGAATTTTTCTTTTGTGGAAGGTGCGCCGCCCGCCGGAGCCCCGGTTATTCCAGATTGCCGGTCAGGGTCATCACGGCGGAAAGCACGGCCAGCGGGGCGGTCTCGCACCGCAGGATGCGGGGGCCAAGGCCAACCGTTTTGGCTCCGGCTTTGGCGGCCATTTCGGCCTCCTCGGCGGCAAAGCCGCCCTCTGCACCGGTCACGATGGCGATCTTCAACTTTTTGCCGTCGGCGGGTGCGGCCTCGGCCAGCAGCTGGCGCACCGGCGCGCCGCCGCACTCGTAGCAGAACAGCACCAGGTCGTACTGGTCAAAGGTGCGGCACACGGCCCCGAAGTTGGGCAGCGGCAGGGCCACGTCCGGCAGCACGCCCCGGCCGCACTGCTTGGCGGCTTCCAGCGCGATGCGGTTGTAGCGCTCATTCTTCTGCTCCTCTTTTTTGGGGGCGGCCACGCAATACCGGCTGAAGAAGGGCACCACATGGGCGGCCCCCAGTTCCACGCCGTGCTTGATGATCTGCTCCAGCTTGTCCTGTTTGGGGTAACCGGCCAGCAGGGTGACCTCCACGCTGGGCTCGGCGGCGCTGGGGTAGCCCGGCTCTACCGAGAATTCCACGCAGTCATCCCCGAAGCCGGTGATGGTGGCGGTGTATTCCACGGCGCTGCCGTCGCATAGAATGACAGTATCGCCCATGCGGGCACGCATCACGCGGGCCAGATGATGGGCATCGGTGCCGCGCAGCACAGCCGTGCCGTCGGCGATCTCAGTGGTAAAATAACGGTGCGGCATAGTTCCTCCTGAAACATCCTCGCCCTCTCAGTCGCTAACGTGTCCGCTCTCCCAAGGGGAGAGCCCTTGGCAGTCCACGCAAACTTCATCTCTTTGCCAAGGCCTCTCCCTTTGAGGAAAGACTTCCCCCGCGCCGGGGGAAGATGTCACCGCAGGGGACAAAAGGGGGAGTGCGGCATCGCACAGCGATGACGGAGAGGGTCCCCTCTCGTGAAAAAGTAGATCGGGAAAATCCGCAGATTTTCCCGATCTACAAATTATAGAATATTCTTTCCGCTATTCATGCGCAAAGCAAAGCGGAGCGCATTCAAAATGGTCTGGCGTTACACGCCGGAAGCACCGTAGTTTGCCAGCACGCGGGCCGAGGGGTCGTTGACGTTGCAGTTCGGCCATGCCTTGTTGGGCATCCAGAAGCCCACGATGGTGCGGCTCTGGTCGTGGTAGTACTTCTCGAAAATTTCGCGGTAAAACAGGCTTTCCTTGGTGAACGGCATGCAGTGGGCCGAATAGTTTGCCCGGCGCAGCTGGAACTCCTCGTCGGTGTAAAGGCTTTCGGCATACTCTTTGATATCGTCCACCATGCTGTGGCCTACAGCATCCGAGAAGGCGGCCTTTTCGCGCCACAGGATCTCCGGCGGCAGCCAATCACCCTCAAAGGCCTTGCGCAGCAGATACTTGCCCTTGCCGTAGCTGTTCAGCTTCTTTTCCGGGTCAATGGCCATGACGTAACGCACAAAATCCAGATCACCAAAGGGCACGCGGGCCTCGATGCTGTTGGAGGAGATGCAGCGGTCGGCGCGCAGCACATCGTACATGTACAGCTCACGGATGCGCTTCTGGCTCTCCTGCTGGAAGGCATCGGCGGTGGGGGCGTAGTCGGTGTACTTGTAGCCGAACAGCTCATCGGAAATCTCGCCGGTCAGCAGCACGCGGACATCGGTTTGCTCGTGGATGGCCTTGCACAGCAGGTACATGCCCATGCTGGCGCGGATGGTGGTGATGTCCCAGGTGCCCAGCAGGCGGATGACCTCTTCCAGACTGTTGATGACCATATCCCGGTTGATGATGATCTCGTGGTGCTCGCTGCCCAGATATTCTGCGGTCTGGCGCGCATATTTCAGATCAATGGCATCGGTGTCCATGCCAATGGCAAAGGTGCGGATGGGCTTGCCAAGCTTCTTGGCGGCAATGGAGCACACCAGTGAGGAATCCAGACCGCCGGAGAGCAGGAAGCCCACAGGGGCATCTGCGTCCAGACGCTTCTCTACGCCTGCGATCAGCTTTTCGCGGATGTTCCGCAGCACGGTGTCCATGTCGTCCTGCATGGGGGCGGGCACATCGGCAATGTCCTCATAGCGGACGAAGCGGCCATCACAGTAGTAGCTGCCAATGGGGAAGGGCCGGATGTCGTCGCACCAGCCAATGAGGTTCTGCATCTCGGAGGCGAATGCAATCTGGTGGCTGGACTTGGAGTAGCCGTAGAACAGCGGACGGATGCCGATGGGGTCGCGGGCTGCGATGAGGCGGTCTTTGCGGGAATCGTACAGGATGAGCGCGAATTCGGCGTCCATGTGGCGCAACATATCGAGGCCATATTCATAGTAGAGCGGCAGCAAAATCTCGCAGTCGCAGTCGGAGGTGAACTTGTAGCCCCGGCGCTTCAAAATCTCTTTCTCGAAGCGGAAGCCATAGAGTTCGCCGTTGCAGACCACGCAGTCGGCCCCGCGGTAGAAGGGCTGCATCCCCTCCGGAGTCAGACCCATGATGGCGAGGCGTCCGAAGCCCATCAGGCCGAAAGGCCCTTCCACCACACGTTGGTCGTCCGGGCCGCGCATGACCGTGCGCAGCAGGTATTCCTTGAATTTGGCGGCACTCAGATCGTGCCCGGTATAGCCCATAACACAACACATATTTCTTACCCCTCTTTTTAAATAAAAAATACGGCAGCTCATTCATCCCAATCGCTAGGACGAATATGCTGCCGTATCCGTGGTGCCACCTAAATTACCGGCATAAAACCATGCCAGTCACTTTTGTGCGCTCTCCCCGTTGAAAGCACTGCCGCGATAACGAGCGGCGCACGTCGACCCCTACTGCTGCACAAACAGGTTCAGGGGGAAGCTTGCGGGTGTTCGTTCGGGTTTCGCTCTCTGCGCGGCTTCCACCTACCCGCACTCTCTGAAAGAGGACATTGAAACCTTACTTTTCCCGGTCAACGCTTTTTCTTGCATGCATTGTATCACGGCTTTTTGTCCGTGTCAACACAGCAGGCGCATTTTTGTGCGGTTTGACCATCAGAGTCGGACTGTTCCTCTTTTGGGGCGCAGTGGCGGCACAAACCATACAGAACGCTGCCCTCGCACTGCAGGGTAAAGCCATGCTCTGCCATCAGGTGGGCGCGCACTTCGTCCATGAAGTGGCAGTCCAGATGATAGATGCGTCCGCACTGCACGCATTTGAGGTGCAGATGCTCCCGGCAGTGGCGGCCCTCGTCCACGTACTGGAACACGGCTTTTTCGCCCTTGTCGGCAACGTATTTCATGATGCGCTGCTCCCCGGCCAGCTTGTCCAGATAGCGGTACACCGTGGTGGGGTTGGGGCTTGCGCCCTGCTCTTCCAGATGCTCCAGAATGTTGGAAGCACTCACCGCGTGCTGCCGGTTGTTGATGAGATAATCTAAAATCAGTTGACGGGTCTTGGTATTGTAGCCGTCGCTTCGTGCCATAAGAGAGATCCACACCCTTTTCAATATTTTTTACATTGTAGCATATTTTTGCATTGGATGCAAAAGAACCGGGCCAAAAGAAGCGGCATTGGCTACAAGCACAAAAAAACTTGTTGATTTTGGCAAAAATGAGACATAAAAATTGGATAAAACATAAAACGCGCCAAAGTTCATAAAAAAGTATTGTAATAATTGCCCTATTATGAAATAATAGAACTGGAATACTACTTGGATTGCAGCAAGAATACAAGATGCTTTGAAATTAAAAAGCATGCGCCCCAGAGTATTATAGGAGAAGAACCTTTTTCTTTGCAAGGGAAAAGGGAATAGGAGTTGTGCAGAACATGAAAGAAATGGAGTCGCAGACCAAAACGAGCCTGAAGCTGCAGGCATACCAGTACCTTAAGACCAAGATCCTGAACTGCGAGTACCGGCCCAACGAGTTTTTGAACGAGCAGAAGCTTTGTGCCGAGATGGGCAACATCAGCCGCACCCCCATGCGGGATGCTCTTGGCCGCTTGGAGCAGGAAGGCCTGATCACCATTCTGCCCAAGAAGGGCCTGATGGTTTCCGGCATCACCGAGGAGGACGTGCACAGCATGTTCGAGATGCGCCTGCTGGTGGAGCCTTACGCCCTGCGTACTTATGGCAGCGGCATCCCGCGGGAACAGCTGGAGACATTTGCTGAGCTGATGCATCACCCGGACAGCATCACCGACTTCTGCGAGTCGGACGATGAGTTCCACGAACTGCTCATGAGCACTTTGCCCAACAAGTACCTGCGTTCGGCGTATGACCGCATCACCGGTCTGAACACCCGCTTCCGCATCATGACCGGCAAGGTGAGCATGATCAATCAGGAGCAGACCTGTGACGAACATCTGGAAATTCTGGATGCCGCTCTGGCCGACAACTGGGACAGTGCTGCAGATTCCCTGCAGCGCCATCTGGAGCTGGCCCGCGATAAGGCGGAGGGCGTCATCAAGGTCATCCGGCTGTGGTAAGACGATAAGAACCTCAAAAGGCTGCTGCACAAATGCTGTGCAGCAGCCTTTTGTAATAAACGCCGGAAGATGAAAGATGTTTCGTTCAAATGAGGTGGTTTTCAAGGCAGTAATGGTAGACGCCGTCCTCTTCCACGGAACGGCAGATAACAGCAGCCCTTGCCTTGACCTCGTTGAGCGCATTTCCCATGGCAACGCCGGTACCAACTGCTTCCAGCATCTCAATATCGTTTCGACCATCTCCAAAAGCAATGGCTTCTGCCTTTGAAAAGCCGTAATGCGCCAAGATGGCTCTCACAGCGTTTCCTTTGCCACAGGAGAGTGGAATAATGTCCACTGCCTTGTCCCACCATGCGGTGATCTGTGTGGCGTGGGTCCCCTGTAAAATCTGCGCGTATTCGGCGCTGTTGCAGGAGCACATGATCTGATAAATCTCCTCCTCGCACAGTGCATCGAAACGATCGGAGACCATCAGCTTCTCACTGCCAAAGGAAAAATACTGTGCCAGATCCGGGTCGGTTCCGTTCGTCACGATAAAGTGCTCGTTGCTGATGGCAGCCGCCCGGTGCATCTGTTTCAGATTTTGCAAAATTCGATACTTGTCGTCAACATCCAGTGGGTTTTTGAAGAGCACAGTATCCTTGCTGCGGACATAAGAGCCGTTGAAAGTCAGCCAGATATCAAAGTCAACGCTCTCAAAATGCGGGACGGAGAGATAGCCTCTGCCAGTTGCCATGCATAACAAGACCCCGTTTGCCCGTAGCTTCTGTAAAGCCTGCACAGTTTTGGGGGACGGCTCCTTACTGCCTAGCTGGAGCAGGGTCCCGTCTACGTCAAAAAAAGCTATTTTTATCATACGATCACCCTCGGTTTATGAGATATCCTATAGGACCTCATGGCTTGATTTTTACAGTGCGTCCAACTCCTTTTGCAGTTGTGCCAGAGAATCGCGGATGGGCAGCTTCTGCGGGCAGACGGCTTCGCACTTACCACAGAGCACACAGTGCAGGGCCTTTTCGCTGTCCGGGAAGCAGGTGGTCCACTGGGCTTTGATGGCATCCTTCTGGCCGAACATGCCCAGCTTGTTCCAGATGCTGAAATTGTCCGGGATGTCCACCCCCATGGGGCAGGGCATACAGTACCGGCAGCCGGTGCAGCCAATCTTGATGCGGCGGTGCAGCTCGTTGGCTACGCTTTCCACAGCGGCATTCTCGGCGGGGGAAAGCGGTTCAAAATGGCCAAAGGTGGCAAGGTTGTCGGTCAGCTGATCCTCAGCACTCATGCCGGAGAGGATCACATGCACATTTTTGTGGCTGCCCACCCAGCGCAGCGCCCAGGAGGCATCGGTGGCATCCGGACGCAGGGCGTGCAGCGGTGCGGCGGCGTCTGCAGGCAGGGATGCCAGCGTGCCGCCCTTGATGGGCTCCATGATGATAAGCGGTACGCCGCATTCTTCGGTCAGCTGATAGCCCCGGTCACCGCTGATCTCCTCGGCACGGTCGTCCCGGTCCAGATAATTGTATTGCAGCTGACAGAAATCCCACGGCTGGTCGCGCAGAATATACTCAAATCCGGCAGAGTTGTCGTGGCAGGAAAACCCAAAGTTCCGGATGCGTCCTGCGGCCTTCTGCTGCCACAGCCAGTCCACAAAGCCCATGGCTTTTGCCTTTTCGTACCGGGCCTTGTGCAGGGAGTGCAGCAGGTAGAAGTCGATGTAGTCCACGCCCAGCCGCTGCAGTTGCTCTTCAAAAATGCGCTTGGCATCGTCCAGGCTTTTGCATTTCCACAGCGGCATTTTGGTGGCAAGATAAAAGCTGCTGCGGTCCCATTTGGCGATCACGCGGCCCACAAACGGCTCACTCTGGCCGTTGTGATAGGGATAGGCAGTATCGAAGTAGTTGACACCGGCGGCCTTAGCGGTGTTCAGCAAAGCTTCGGCGCGCTCTTCGTCAATGGTGCCGTCGGCTTTGGTGGGAAAACGCATACAGCCGTAACCCAAAAGGGAAGTGCGGATGTTGTTTTTGTTCCAGTTGCGGTGTTCCATAAACTCTCTTTTTGCGGCAGAGGGGACAAAGGCTCTGCCGTTCCTCCTGTTGAGAACAGTATAGCATAGTTTTTGAATGCAGAAAAGGCGAATTGCATTTGGATTACGGGCTCGCCCTCTCAGCCTCACTTTGTTCGGCAGCTCTCCCAAAGGGAGAGCCCTTGGCAAAAAGATGAAGTCTGCGCGGACTGCTAAAACATCTCTCTTTGACAGACTCCCCCGACCGGGGGAAGCCTTCAGCTCTTCCGCACACTTTGCACTTAAGCCGGAAACTCTGCCGCCATGCCAAGGCCTCTCCCTTTGGGAGAGGTGGTATTGCGTCAGCAATGACGGAGAGGGCGAGGCTGCTAATAATTTTGCACAACAAAAAAAGATGCCCGCACCTTTCGGTACGGGCACCTCATTGTTCAAGAATGAACGACTCTCAGAAGAGGTTCAATTACTTGATCTCGACCTTAGCGCCAGCCTCGGTCAGCTTCTTCTGGATGTCCTCAGCCTCAGCCTTGGAGACCTTCTCCTTGACAGCCTTGGGAGCGCCATCGACGATAGCCTTAGCTTCCTTCAGGCCCAGACCGGTGATCTCCTTCACCAGCTTGATGACCTGCATCTTGGTAGCGCCAGCCTCAGCCAGGATGACGTCGAACTCAGTCTTCTCTTCCTCAGCGGCAGCAGCAGCGCCAGCAGCAGCGGGAGCAGCAGCAG
>OGOA01001563.1_pt1 | contig 10784 bp, 7 predicted proteins | sample 1573621 | NCBI WGS metagenome assembly OGOA01 (sample SAMEA2581917, study PRJEB24529) | metagenome | biome: Human gut stool | place: China | collected 2011
CATCCATTATTTATGGTCTGTTTGGTCTTCTTTTCTTTGCAACCTATTTGCATTGGGGATACTCTATGTGGTCCGGGGCATTGACCTTAGTTATTATGATCTTGCCACTTGTTATTCGTACGACTGAAGAAGCCCTTATTGCCGTGCCGGATATGTATCGGGAAGCCAGTTTTGGACTGGGCGCAGGAAAACTGCGAACCATCTTTCGGATCATCCTGCCGGCAGCCGTACCGGGCATTTTATCCGGTGTCATTCTTTCCATTGGGCGAATTGTCGGAGAGACAGCTGCCCTGATCTATACTTCAGGAACCGTGGCACAGACGGCGACCGATCTGACAAAGTCCGGGCGAACCCTTGCTGTGCATATGTATAGCCTTTCGCGTGAAGGTCTGCACATGGATGAGGCATATGCGACAGCGCTTGTCCTACTGATTCTTGTTGTATTGATCAATGCCATATCCGATGGCATTGCAAAAAAAGTTTCAAAAGTGTGAGAAAGATAAAAAGGAGTCAATAAAACATATGGAGAACAAAGCAAAAATTTCCATTCAGGATCTGAATTTATATTATGGCGATTTCCATGCCCTAAAAGGCATTAACATGGAATTGCCGGAAAAAGAAATCTCTGCCTTTATCGGACCAAGTGGCTGTGGTAAGTCTACTTTATTAAAATCTATCAACCGTATGAACGATCTGGTAGAGGGTTGCAAGATCACTGGGCAGTTGAGATTAGATGAAGAAAATATTTATGGTGATATGGACGTCAACCTTCTGCGCAAGCGTGTCGGCATGGTGTTCCAGAAGCCGAACCCTTTCCCGATGAGCATTTACGACAATATTGCCTATGGCCCCAGAACCCATGGTGTCCGTTCCAAAGCGAAGCTGGATGATATTGTGGAGCAGTCTCTTCGACAGGCGGCAATCTGGGATGAGGTGAAGGACAGACTGAAAAAGAACGCCCTCGGCATGAGCGGCGGGCAGCAGCAGCGGCTTTGCATTGCCAGAGCCTTGGCGGTGCAGCCGGAGGTGCTTCTGATGGATGAGCCGACCTCCGCCCTGGACCCGATCTCCACATCGAAGATCGAGGACCTGGCGATGGAATTAAAGGATAAATACACCATCGTGATCGTCACCCACAACATGCAGCAGGCGGCGCGTATCTCTGACAAGACAGCGTTCTTTCTGTTAGGTGAGGTCGTCGAGTACAATAATACAGGTGATCTGTTTGCGAACCCGAGGGACGAACGGACAGAAAGCTACATCACAGGGAGGTTTGGCTGATTATGAGAGACGCGTTTTTAAAGCAATTGGAAGAGCTGCATAAGATGCTGGCGGAGATGGGACTGCTCTGCGAGAAAATGATCGACGGGACTTACGAGGCACTGATGCACATGGACCGGGAGCAGGCGGCGAAGATCCTGCAAGACGATGCGAACGTGGACTTAAAGGAGAGAGATATCGAGAGCAAGTGCTTGAAGCTTCTCTTAGAGCAGCAGCCGGTGGCGAGTGACTTAAGAAAGATCTCATCCGCATTAAAAATGATCACAGACCTGGAGCGTATCGGTGACCAGGCGGGCGATATCGCGGAGATCATCAAGACCACAGACCTCTTAGAGCCGGTAAAGGCGACAAGACTCGGCGAGATGGCAAAAGCCGTTGCGTCCATGGTCCACGAGAGCGTTGAGAGCTTCGCAAACGAGGACCTCAGGAAGACAAAGGAAGTCATCGCCTACGATGACGTGATCGACGATATGTTCTCCCAGGTGAAGAAAGAACTGGCAGACGGTATCTTAAACGGCGAGGCCACCCAGGAACAGATCCTGGACATCCTCATGATCGCCAAATACTACGAGCGCATCGGCGACCACGCCACAAATATCGCGGAGTGGGCAGAGTATGCGATCACTGGGGTGCATAGGAACAGTGAGCTGGAAGAGCATCTGTAAAAAGAGAAAAATTCTGAAACTGGAATTAAAACTGAAAAATCGGTAAAAACGATCCGAAATGGAAATAAAAAAGTGGAGAACCTGATCTGCAGGTTCTCCCTTCTTGTTTTAAGAGCAATAACGTTACTGTACACGGGTAGGAATTTTCTGAACTGAAAATTCCGTACGATACACTTCTGGTAGCAGATTTTGCCGATTTGGAATGCGAAGCATCGGCAAAATCACGTTACTGTACACGCATGCGTGTACAGTAACGACGCTGCTTTCCGGAAGGATTCCCTGATCCGGGGAATCTTATACAGGATCCTTTCTGCCTCGAAAGAAAAAATTGATTATGGCAGGCATATCTATTTTTTATAGTATTATCATGTTAAAGTGGTTGAGTTTCAAAGAGAAATATATTATAATGAAAATATTAAAATTTTATAAACAAATTGGAAAGGAGTACTCCATTATGGATACAATGAGTCTCACAGCAAAGTATGAAGATGAAATGATTGCCATTCGCAGACATATTCATAGACATCCGGAGCTCAGCAACAAGGAATATAAGACAACGGAGTTCATCCGCGAAAAACTGACGGAATACGGTGTGGAGATCGCCGAGATTGGGATGAAGACCGGCGTCGTTGCCGTCATCCGCGGCGGAAAACCGGGAAAAACCGTTGCGATCCGCGAGGATATCGATGCACTTCCGATGAAGGAACTCACAGGACTTCCGTTCGCTTCCGAAAATGAGGGTGCCTGCCATTCCTGCGGACATGATATCCACACAACAGTGCTTCTCTACTGCGCGAAGGTATTATCAGAGATCCGCGGGGAGCTTGCCGGAACGGTCATGCTGATCTTCCAGCCGGCGGAAGAGCATATGGGAGCCGGAGAGCTTGTCGACTGCAATTTCACGCAGGTTGCGAAACCGGACGCATTTATCGGTCTCCACGTATCACCGGAGATCGATGCCGGAAGCATCGGATTAAAAAAGGGACCGGCAAACGCGTCCAATGATTTCTTTAATATCAAGATCAAAGGAAAGGGCGGACATGGCGCTCATCCGGAAAACTGCATCGATCCGGTCGTAATCTCCGGTTATGTGATCACACAGCTTCAGACCGTGATCTCCCGTGAAAACTATCCGGTATATCCGGGCGTCCTTACCATCGGCAGCATCCACGGCGGAACAGTAAACAATATCATCCCGGATTACGTGGAGATGCACGGAACACTGAGAAGCCTTGATCCGGACTGCCGCAAAAAAATGATGGCTGCCATCGACCGCGTCGTAAAAGGCTGCGCCGAGTCCATGAGAGGAACTGCGGAGGTTGAATGGGAAATCGGAGTTCCGCCGCTCGTAAATGACGATTCCATCATCGAGGCAGTTGCTGAGGCCGCTGCAAAGACCATCGGTGCTGACCATGTTTCCTACGTGAAGAATCCGTCAATGGGTTCCGAGGACTTTTCTGTTCTCTTCCCGAAGTTCGGACCGGGCGCGCAGTTCCGCTTAGGATCCGGAAACAACGAGGATCCGAATTCCAGACACGGACTTCATAACTCTAAAAACGTATTCGATGAGAAGTGTATCCGCACAGGCGCATCCGTCATCATTCAGTACGCGAGAGATTTCTTAAGATAAAGGAGAATACTTATGGAAAACAACAAGAAAAAGCTGCAGATCCCAAGCACATGTGCACTGTTATTCATGCTCATGATCGTCTGCGCCATCCTGACCTGGATCGTTCCGGCAGGTGAATTCGATACAGAGAAAGTGGGCAACTTAAACAAGGTTATCGCAGGTACCTATCACACTGTAGAAGCTTCCCCGGTCGGTCCGTGGGCAACTATCATGGCAGTCGTACAGGGATTCTACAAAGCCGCAAAGTTAATGGTCATGATCATGTTTGTCGGCGGTGCCGTTGAGATCCTTGAAAAGACAGGAGCGATCCACGCTGCCTTCGGAAAACTTGCTTCCAAGCAGAACTTAAATGTAAACATACTTGTATTCTTAGTAATGGCATTCATGTCCATCGGCGGCGCAGCAGGCGTTTTCGCCAATCCTGTCGTTGCTCTGATCCCGATCGGAATCATCCTTGCAACAAACTTAGGGTATGATTCCTTCACAGGCTTCCTGCTTGTATATATAGGCGCTTATTCCGGATTCAACGTAGGTTGGGCGAACACCTCCACTATCGGTACTGCACAGCCGATCGCGGAGCTCCCGATCTTCTCCGGTTTCGGTGTCCGCGTCGTATTAAACATCATCAACTTCGCGATCTGCTATTTCTTTACGATCCGTTACATGAAAACCATCAAGGCGGATCCGAAGAAGAGCTTAAACTATGAAGCTGGCATGAGTGCATCTGACAGCATGGGCGCAGGAAAAGATGGCGCGAAGGCGATCGAAGCACATTTAACAACGAAGCACCTGATCAGCCTGATCGGTCTTGTCGTAGCGGTTGCGGCAATCCTGGTTGGCTCTGTAAAATATAAATGGAGCTATGATCAGATCGCAGCTACATTCTTTACACTTGCGGTTGTTGTTGGCCTTCTCAATGGTATGGGTATCAACGGAACAACGAAGGTATTTATCGGTGGCTGTTCCAAGATGGTAAACGCCGCGTTCATTGTCGGCTTCGCAAATGGTATTTCTGTGATCCTTGCAAGCGGAAACATCTTAAATACGATCGTTTACTGGCTGTCCATTCCGATGTCCGGAATGGGTTCCATCCTCGGAGCGAACTTCATGTTCGTTGCAAACCTGTTTATCAACCTTTTCATTCCGTCCGGTTCCGGACAGGCTGCAGCAGTTATGCCGCTTATGGTTCCGGTTGCTGACCTTGCAGGCATTACAAGACAGGTTGCTGTACAGGCATTCCAGTTCGGTGACGGCTTCTCCAACTGCCTCTTCCCGACAGCAGGTACTCTGATGGGTTCCCTCGCGATCGCAAAGACAGACTGGACAAAATACGCAAAGTGGCTCATGCCGCTCCTCGGATGTCAGGTGATCCTCTCATTCGCATCTTTAACGATCTTACAGAGCATCGGCTGGACCGGACTGTAGGAAGACGTATAATATAAGGAAAAAGGACTTCCGTTTCCTGGCGGAGGTCCTTTTTCTGTGCAGGCGGCTGATCACGCCGCTCTTTTTGTTACTGTTCACGCCTTGCGCAAACAGTAACTGATTTTGCCGATGCTTCGCATTCCAAATCGGCAAAATCCACTACCACCACTGTACTGTACGGAATTTTCAGTTCAGAAAATTCCTACCCGTGTACAGTAACGATCTTTTCGCTGAGGGATGGGAAAAACTCACAAAATAAGTTGACTTATCCATGTCCGAAAAATATAATACTTTTATTAAGGAAAGAAAAAACCCTTGAAAACCTAAGGCAATCAGCGTATTATGGTGAACGTAGGCGTGAAATTGCGCGATAAAGAGAGAAACAGAGGTAGCTTTATGGCATTAAAGAAAAAGCCGGTCACCGGCATGAAAGATATTCTCCCGGCAGAGATGCAGATCCGGGATTATGTGCTGAACCAGATCAAAGAGACTTACCGCGGCTTCGGATTTTCCGCGATCGAGACTCCGTGCGTGGAGCACATTGAGAACCTCCTTAGCAAACAGGGCGGCGACAATGAGAAGCTGATCTTCAAGATCTTAAAGCGCGGCGAGAAATTAAATATCGAGACAGCAGAGACGGAGAACGATCTGGCAGACGGCGGACTCCGCTATGATCTGACACTTCCGTTATCCAGATATTACTCCAACAACTCCGCAAACCTTCCGTCTCCGTTTAAGGCACTTCAGGTAGGCAGCGTATGGCGTGCAGACCGTCCGCAGAAGGGACGTTTCAGACAGTTCGTCCAGTGTGATATCGATATTCTCGGTGACGCAACGAATCAGGCCGAGATCGAGCTGATCCTCGCGACAACGACCGCGTTAAAGAAGATCTGCCCGGACAACAGCTTCGAGGTACGCGTCAACGACAGAAAGCTTCTCCGCGCGATGGCTGTATACAGCGGATTCCCGGAGGAAGATATCGATAAGGTATTCATCACAGTCGATAAAATGGACAAGATCGGTACGGATGGTGTAAAGGCAGAGCTTATGGAAAACGGCTACTCCGAGGAGACGGCCGATAAATACTTAGAGCTTATGGGGCAGGCAACAAACGATGCCTCAGGTGTCCGCCGTATGGGAGAGATCCTTGCGGGCGTTTTAGAGGACGGCGCTGCGGAGAACCTTGCGCAGATCATGGAGACAGTCGGCGATGTTTCTGACGGAAGCTTCAAACTTGCGTTTGACCCGACCTTAGTCCGTGGAATGGGCTACTACACCGGAACCATCTTTGAAGTATCAATGGAAGGATTCGGCGGCTCCGTAGCGGGCGGCGGAAGATATGACAAGATGATCGGAAAGTTCACAGGAATGGATACACCGGCCTGTGGTTTCTCCATCGGCTTTGAGAGAATCGTTACGATCCTTTTAGACAACGGATTTACAGTTCCGGGCGGAAATGAGAAGGAAGCGTGGCTCTTCGAAAAGGGAATGAGCTCCGAGAAGCTTGCTTCTATTATGAAAGAGGCGATGACTGCCCGCAAGGAGGGAAAGATCGTCCTTGTAGCCCAGATGAACAAAAATAAGAAGTTCCAGAAGGAACAGCTCGGAAAAGAAGGCTACAGTGAGTTTAAGGAATTCTATAAGGAAGACTTAAAGCACTAAGACCGGGAAAAGGACAGCTTTATCTCAGTCGAGAAGACTCCCACCTCTTTTAAGTGGTGAGTAATCTCACGGATGTTCGACTTGAAATTACAATAACATTCAGCGGGTATGTTTTTAAATATTCCAGCTGTATCAGGAGGAAAATCATGGCAGAATCAATGGCAGGCTTAAAGCGTTCCTGCCGCTGTGCTGAAGTCACAGAGGCAAACGTAGGCCAGGAAATGACACTTATGGGATGGGTCCAGAAGAGCAGAAACAAAGGCGGTATTATCTTCACCGACCTTCGTGACCGTTCCGGAATCATCCAGATCATCTTTGAGGAGAGCGACTGCGGCGCTGAGAGCTTCGCAAAAGCTGAAAAATTAAGAAGTGAGTTTACAGTAGCGGTTGTCGGAACCATCGAAAAGCGTTCCGGCGCGGCAAACCCGAATTTAAAGACAGGTACCATCGAGATGAGAGCGAAATCCTTAAGAATCCTCTCCGAGTCCGAGGTACCGCCGTTCCCGATCGAGGAGAACAGCAAGACGAAAGAAGACCTTCGATTAAAATACCGTTATCTTGACCTCCGTCGTCCGGATCTCCAGAGAAACATCATGATAAGAAGCCGTGTGGCTACGATGGTCCGCCAGTTCTTAGCGGACGAAGGTTTCCTCGAGATCGAGACCCCGACTCTTATCAAGAGTACACCGGAAGGCGCAAGAGACTACCTTGTACCGAGCCGTGTGCATCCGGGCGAGTTCTATGCTCTTCCGCAGTCTCCGCAGTTATTAAAACAGCTGCTGATGTGTTCCGGTATGGACCGCTACTTCCAGCTCGCAAGATGCTACCGTGACGAGGACCTCCGTGCGGACCGTCAGCCGGAGTTCACACAGATCGATATGGAGTTATCCTTCGTGGATGTTGAGGATGTTCTCGAGGTCAACGAGAGACTCTTAAAGAAACTTTTCAAGGAGATCTGCAACTTTGACATCCAGACTCCGATCCTCCGTATGACATGGCGCGAGGCTATGGACCGTTTCGGTTCCGATAAGCCGGATATGCGTTTTGGCATGGAATTAAAGAACGTATCTGATGTTGTAAAAGACTGCGAGTTCGTTGTATTCAAGAGCGCTCTTGAGAACGGCGGATCTGTCCGTGGTATCAACGCAGACGGACAGGCCGGTATGCCGAGAAAGAAGATCGACGCTCTCGTTGAGTACGCAAAGGGATTCGGTGCAAAGGGGCTTGCATATCTTGCGATCCATGAGGACGGTTCCTATAAGTGCTCATTCGGAAAGTTCATGAAGCAGGAAGAACTGGATGCTCTTGTAAAAGCGATGGACGGTAAGCCGGGGGACCTTCTCTTCTTTGCCGCAGATAAGAACAAGGTTGTATTCGATGTATTAGGAAATCTCCGTCTTGAAATCGCAAGACAGTTAGACCTCTTAAAGAAAGACGATTTCAAGTTCCTCTGGGTAACAGAGTTCCCGCTCTTAGAGTACTCCGAGGAGGAGGGACGTTACGTCGCTATGCACCACCCATTCACAATGCCGATGGAGGAAGACCTTCCACTTATCGACACTGATCCGGGTGCAGTCCGCGCGAAAGCCTACGATATCGTATTAAATGGTACGGAGCTCGGCGGCGGATCCGTCCGTATCCATCAGGATGATATCCAGGAGAAGATGTTCGAAGTTCTTGGCTTCACAAAAGAGAGAGCAAGAGAGCAGTTCGGCTTCCTGCTTGACGCATTCAAGTACGGAGTACCGCCGCACGCTGGTCTCGCATACGGCCTCGACCGTGTCGTTATGCTTATGGTAGGTGCAGACAGCATCCGTGACGTAATCGCCTTCCCGAAGGTAAAAGACGCGTCCTGTCTTATGATGGAAGCTCCGGCACCGGTAGATCCGAAGCAGCTTGAGGATCTCGATATCGCGATCGTTGAGAAGAAGGACGAAGAATAAAGATAATAAAGAGACGCTGAATAATGGAAGCGCTGTGCAGAAAAACTGCGCGGACGCTTCCATTTGCTATATTGGAAACAAAGGGAGAGAAATATGAAAAAGGTATTGAAAATAACAGCAGTGACCACACTGCTGAGCCTGGGACTGGCATTTTCCTCATATGCCGGACAGTGGAAACAGGGAACTGGAGCAAATGCCGGTAAATGGTGGTATGACGAGGACAATGGCACCTACGCAACAAATGGATGGCGCTGGATCGATGGAGACGGGGACGGAATTGCGGAGAATTACTGCTTTGACCAGAGTGGCTGGCTGTATGTGTCTACGGAGACACCAGATAAGAAGACGGTGGATGCCAATGGTGCACGAACACAGGATGGAAAAGTTGTTACGATGAATGTAAATTCCGGGGATACGACTTATACTGTGGATGGAACAGGGACACTGGAACCTAAAACATATAACGGAATAGAATTTAGTCTGGATAATTTAGGCTATAGTAACATGGCGATTGGAAGTATTATGTATCCGAAAGCGAACTCTGTTACAGCTGAACATATTTTGGAATACAAAAGATATTATGAAACCGGAACTGACAATTATTGGTTGGGAGCTAAGCAAAAGGAACGCGTAAATGCTTTTATTTCAGAATGGAAAAGTAAAAATATTAATAATTCAATGACGGAGGATCAAAAGGCACGAAAGATTTACGATTGGCTTGTTGACAATGTGACATATGATGCGCAAGAACCGTATAATCAGTCATCTTATGGTGCGTTTATAGATAGACGATGTGTCTGTGGAGGTTTCGCAAATGCGTTTATGTCATTAGGAAAAGCTTGTGGACTTGATGTAAAATATGTATTTGAAATTGAGCATGCATTCAATATTGTTAAATTAGATGGGAAATGGTATGCAGTGGATGCAACAAAAAAATATTATAAAAATAAGGATACGTCGTCAGCTTACTATTATAAAGATATACCAGAAGGTGATAAATCTATAGAGGAAAAGGTGCAGAAAAGGGAAAATAAGGAATCTAAACGAATAGAAGAAATAAAAACAAGTAATGAAAAAAATATGGAGAGAGCTAAGAAAAACTTTGAAAGCGGAGCGGTATTCCAAGCAGATGATGAAAAGCTGATTCCATCGCTGTTACAATACATCAATGAACAGGTGAATACAAATGTAAAATCGAGTCAGCCTATTACTGCTGTTATATATACAGGGGGAAGAAATTTTCAGGAATTCAATAAACAGAGATTTTCGTATAATGGTTTTACAGGAAAACTTGATGAAGTTATAGAACATGAAATAATCGGTAAAACGATTAATGGCTATTACATAGGAAATTATTCCAATTGTGTAATTGATTATCAGAAAAATAAGGAAACAGATGGAACATCTATATTTGTGACAACATGGAAAGACAAAGACGAAAAAGATTATATAATCTTCAGAGTAGCACTCAATCCTAGAGATAGAGTGACGGCTTCAAAAGGAGAATAATACAGTTCTCCCGCCTTCATGAAACTGCCTTTGTGAAATGTTCGTGAACTTATAGAAATCCCACTTATTATCTGCTAAAATATAGCTGATGATAAGTGGGATTTTTATGCACACATGTATGATGCCGGTAGCACCGAATCGACTGGTTAATATCTCAAGTGTGTTGGAATACGCTTCTGTTCTTATCGGAGTGCATCAGGTAAAATATATGGAGGTACAGACAATGGATGCAGTAAAAATACTTATGGTCGACGACGAGGAGAGAATGAGAAAGCTCGTTAAAGACTTTTTGACGATTAAAGGATACCGCGTTCTGGAGGCAGGAGATGGCGAGCAGGCTATTGATATCTTCTTTAAGGAAAAGGATATCAGTCTCGTGATTCTGGATGTCATGATGCCGAAAATGGACGGCTGGGAGACATGCAAGACGATTCGACGATATTCTCAGGTTCCGATCATCATGCTGACGGCGAGAAGCGAGGAGCGGGATGAGCTTCTTGGATTCGAACTCGGCGTTGACGAGTATATCACAAAACCGTTCAGCCCGAAGATCCTTGTGGCGAGAATTGAGGCGATCCTGCGCCGTGGCAGCGGTACATCAACGGGAGAGATTCTGGAGGCAGATGGAATCCGCGTGGATAAGGATGCCCACGAGGTGACTGTGGATGG
>OGOA01001569.1_pt1 | contig 10762 bp, 8 predicted proteins | sample 1573621 | NCBI WGS metagenome assembly OGOA01 (sample SAMEA2581917, study PRJEB24529) | metagenome | biome: Human gut stool | place: China | collected 2011
AAAACGCAGGTAACGCGCATTCTTTTCGGCGGCGAGACGCTCCCTCTCGGCGGCGGAAAAACGCCCCTCAAGTCCTCCGGCGCGCAGGACGATCTCCAGCGACGCCATGCGGCTCACACCCTTGGTCGCTTCGCCCTGCACGGGCGTGAATTCAAAGCCCAGTTCACGAGCCAGCGCGGCCCACGCCAGATAGTGGTAGCGGGCCGTATCGACGACAACTCCGTCCAAATCGAATATGCAGCAGTCTATCATTTTTTGAATTTCGGATACCAAAGATACGATTTTTTTGCAAAAAAAACACTTATCCGACAACCAGTTCAATGGTTCATGCAGAAATATCACCTTCGAAAAGCGGCTGTTTTTCAGAATTAATTTATATCTTTGCGCACGTAATTACAATCAACGCCTTATTAAAAATGAAGCAACTCTGCCTTCTCATCGGGACAGCGGTCCTCGGCATACTGCTCGTTTCGTGCTCCGCACAGAAGCGTGTATGGTACCTGCAGGACGCCCAGCCCTTCACACCCGAACAAATCGCCGAAAACGGACAGATCCGCATCAAGCCACTCGACCGGCTGACGATCGTCGTCAACAGCAAGGACCCCGAACTGGCAGTGCCGTTCAACTCGGCGACCTCCTACAATTCGCTCACGGGAACCAACATCTCCGGCGCGGCAAACTCGCAGGCGCTCCAGATGCGCACCGTCGACGAGAACGGCATGCTCGAAATGCCCGTGATCGGCAAGATCGAATGCAAGGGCAAGACCCGCAGCGAACTGGCCCAGGCCATCGCCAAGAAGATCATCGACGGCGGATATATCAACGACCCCACGGTCAACGTACAGTTCGCCGACATGAAGATTTCGGTCATCGGCGAAGTGGCCCGCCCCGGATTCTACGATGTCACGCGCGACAAGGTTTCGATTTTCGACGCTCTGGCGATGGCCGGCGACATGACGATCTACGGCGTACGTGACAACGTGAAGCTGATCCGCGAGGACGAGAGCGGGAAGCGCAAGATCATCAACCTTGACCTGAACAACGCCGGTATCGTGACCTCCCCGTATTATTATTTGAAACAGAACGACATCCTTTATGTCACGCCGAACGAGACGAAGGCGAAGAACTCCGATATCGGTAACAGCACGACGTTGTGGGTGAGCTCGATCTCGATCTTGGTCTCGATCGCCGGCCTGTTGGTGAACATACTTAAATAATTGAAAATAGAGAATTGAGAATTGAAAATTTAGAGAGATGGTGGACGATGGTATAAATACAAGCAATAATAATAATAACAATAACAATCCGGAGGGGGAGGATCGTGAGATCAATCTTTACGCCGTGTTTTTCAAGTATATGGTTTATTGGCCTTGGTTCGTGGCGAGCGTGCTGGCCTGTTGTATCGGCATGTACGTGTTCCTGCGTTACCAGACGCCGGTGTATAACGTCACGTCGTCGGTGCTGATCAAGGAGGACGAGAAGAAGGGGGCTAACGCCGCCAGCGGCCTTGCCGCCATACAGGACCTCGGCATGCTCTCGATGACGAGCAACTTCGACAACGAGGTCGAGATCCTGAGGTCCCGCACGTTGATCAAGAAAGTGGTGAGTGACATGGGCCTATATATCGACATGGAGGAGTCGAACGCCTTGGGTTTCAACCCCCCGTTATACAAGAACTCCCCCGTTAACGTGTTCATCACCCCCGAGGAGGCGGACCGTCTGGTGGCCCCCGTCGAGCTGCGCATGCGCTACACGAAGGAGGGTCAGCTAACGGTGAGAGCGGAGTACAAGATCGACAAGGAGGGTGACGAGGAGACGATGGAGCAGGGCTTCGACAGGCTCCCCGCCATATTGCCCACCCCCGTGGGGGTTTTCAGTTTCACGGGCATGGATTCCATACCCGAGTTGGAGGGCGGGGAGATCGAGCTGGTGGCCCACGTCCATACGCCCACGTCCACTGCCGAGGCTTACGGCAAGGAGTTGAGCGTGACACCCTCGTCCAAGACGACGACGATCGCCAAGGTATCCTTGAGGAACACGGTGAGGCGACGAGGCGTGGACTTCATCAATCGCTTGGTGTCGTTCTACAACCAGGACGCCAACGACGAGAAGAACGAGGTGGCGCAGAAGACGGCTGAGTTCATCGAGGAGCGCATCGGCATCATCAACGGCGAGCTGGGCACTACGGAGAGCGAGCTCGCTGCCTTCAAGCAACGCTCCGGCCTGACGAATTTGACGAGCGACGCCCAGATGGCTTTGCAGGAAAGCTCGAGGTATGAGCAACAACGTACGGAGAACGCCACGCAGATCAACTTGGTGCAGTATCTCCGCAATTATATCGACGATCCTGCGAACATGGACGAGGTGATCCCTGCCAACGTGGGCCTGCGGGATCAAAACCTCACCTCTGTCATCGACCAGTACAACACGATGATCATCGAGCGCAAGCGCCTGTTGCGCACCTCTTCGGACAGCAACCCGGCCATCATCAACATGAACGCCGGCATCGAGGCTATGCGCCGCAACGTGAGGACGACGGTGAACAGTGTCTTGAGGGGTCTCCAGATCGCCAAGGCGGACATCGACCGTCAGGCGAGCAAGTTCGAGAGCCGCATCAGCGACGCCCCGAGGCAGGAGAAGGAGTTCATGACGATCTCCCGCCAGCAGGAGATCAAGGCCACGTTGTACGTCATGCTGTTGCAGAAGCGTGAGGAGAACGCCATCACGCTGGCAGCCACGGCAAACAACGGCCGCATCATCGAGGAGCCGCTCGCCGATGAGCGTCCTGTCGCCCCGAAGAGGATGGTTTTCATGCTTGCGGCGTTGATCTTGGGCCTGGCGATCCCGGTGGGCATTGTCTACCTTCATGACCTGTTGAAATACAAGATCGAGAACCGTGAGGACGTCGAGGCGATCACGGGCGTGGCTATCTTGGCGGAGCTCCCGTTGGTCAAGAAGACGGGTGAGGGCTCGATCGTGGTGCGTGAGAACAAGAACGACCTGATGGAGGAGATGTTCCGGGGGTTGCGCACGAACCTCTTGTTCATGCTAGGCAAGGACGAGCGTGTGATCCTTTTCAGCTCCACGCAACCGGGCGAGGGCAAGTCTTTCGTCGCTGGCAACTTGGCGGTGAGCTTGGCTTACTTGGGCAAGAGGGTGGTGGTGGTCGGCATGGACATCCGCAAGCCGGGCCTGAACAAGGTGTTCAATATCTCCCGTAAGATGGAGGGCATCACGAACTACCTTAGCGACCCGGATCACGTGGAGTTGTTCGACATGGTCCAGCGATCCGATATCAGCCCTAACCTCGATATCCTCCCGGGCGGTCCCATCCCCCCGAACCCGACGGAGCTGGTCGCCCGTGACGTGCTGGAGAGGGCTATCGCCCGGTTGAAGGAACGGTACGACTATGTCATCTTGGATACGGCCCCTATCGGCATGGTTACGGACACGGCGATCATCGGCCGTGTGGCCGACATGTGCGTGTACGTCTGCCGTGCGGACGTGACACCGAAGGCCGGTTTCAGCTACATCAACGTGTTGCGGCGTGAGCGAAAGTTCCCGAAGCTCGCGACGGTGATCAATGGCTTGGACATGACGAAGCGCAAGAACAGCTACGGTTATGGTTACGGCAAGAAATACGGCTACGGCAAGGGATACGGTTATGGCTACGGCTATGGCTATGGTTTCGAGGCATCCTCAAGAAAATAGTAGTACTGTACCCTTTATAACTAATCATAAAAATAACAATTTTCGGACGTTTACTATATATATCATGATGCTAAACCTAGGTAATTTTATAGCGGACAACGTAACTCATCGTGCGGAAAGTATGTTTGCCGCCGATATTGAGAATAATAGAGAGACTCTTTCAAAAGAGATTGAAGGAAAAAGTCTTTTAGTGATAGGAGGAGCTGGGTCTATCGGTTCATCTTTTATAAAAGCGATGCTCCCTTTCAAGCCATCCAAATTGGTGGTGGTAGATTTGAATGAGAATGGACTGGCAGAACTTACCCGCGATCTCCGCAGCACTGAAGGAATGTATGTCCCGGAAGAATATAGAGCTTATACGTTGAGTTTTGCCGATCCTATCTTTGAGCGTATTTTCCGTGAGGAGAAGGGATTTGACATTGTCGCAAATTTCTCGGCCCACAAGCATGTGCGCAGCGAGAAGGACAAATATAGCGTGCAAGCACTCATTGAGAACAATGATATAAAAGCAAAACGCTTTCTTGATCTTCTCTCCGTTTACCCTCCCAAGCATTTCTTTTGTGTCTCGACTGACAAGGCCGCAAACCCTGTGAACATCATGGGAGCGAGTAAACGGATTATGGAAGATATGATAATGGCCTATACCTCGAGGTTTAAGGTCACTACCGCCCGTTTTGCGAATGTCGCTTTTTCGAATGGCTCATTGCCCAATGGATGGATACACCGTGTCATGAAGAAACAGCCTCTTGCAGCTCCGAATGACGTGAAGCGTTATTTCGTCTCGCCAGAGGAATCCGGCCAGATTTGTATGTTAGCCTGTGTCCTTGGCCGTAATGGTGAGATCTTTTTCCCGAAACTGGGGGAGGAGCAGATGCTAACTTTCTCTTCCATATGCGATAAGTATGTCGAGTCAATGGGATGTCAAAAGAAAGTCTTTTCTTCGGATGAAGAAGCAAAACACTTTGCTGCGGATATGCCATTCGACAATAAGGAATATCCTGTCGTTTATTTTGGCTCGGATACGACCGGTGAAAAGGCATACGAGGAATTCTATGTCCCGGGCGAGAGATTGAACATGGATCGCTTTAGTAGCCTTGGAGTTATAGAGGAGGTACAAAAACGGCCGTTGAAGGAGATCGATGCGTTCTTCGTTGAATTGGAATCCATCTTCGCCAGTCCCTCTTTCACGAAAGAGGAGGTCGTGAAGGCTATCCAACGTTTCATCCCTCATTTCGAACATGAGGAGAAGGGGAAAAATCTGGATCAAAAAATGTAAGGAATCAAGATATGTCTGATTATGCGAGAGTCGTGGACTTTATCCACGAGATGTATGGCAGCTTGGAGTTCGTTCCCTTGAGTGTGCCTAAGTTCATAGGTAATGAGAAGAAATACCTGAACGAATGTATTGATACGACATTTGTCTCAAGCGTTGGCAAATTCGTAGACCGTTTCGAGGAGGAGATGGCCCGTTATACAGGGGCTAAGAAAGCGGTGGTCTGTGTCAGTGGAACGAACGCTCTCCATATGTCTTTGCTTCTTGTCGGGGTTGAGCGGGATGACGAGGTGCTTACCCAAGCCTTGACCTTCGTCGCTACTTGTAATGCGCTTAGCTATATCGGCGCTCACCCTGTTTTTATTGACGTGGATCGGGAGACGATGGGACTTTCTCCCCAAGCGTTGCGAGTTTGGTTAGAGAAGAACGCAAAGTTAAAGAATGGTGTTTGTCATAACAAGCGTACGGGCAGACGGGTGAAAGCATGTGTTCCTATGCATACTTTCGGACATCCGGTTAAGCTGGATGAGTTGGTGGATGTTTGCCGGGCGTGGCATATAGAACTGGTGGAAGATGCGGCGGAAAGTATCGGAAGCCTTTATAAGGGACGACATACCGGTATCTTCGGTAAGGTTGGGGCCATTAGTTTCAACGGGAACAAGACCATTACGACCGGAGGCGGTGGGATGATGTTATTCCAAGACGAGGAAATGGGTAAGCTGGCCAAGCACATCACGACTCAGGCAAAGGTTCCTCACCGCTGGGAGTTCTGTCATGATCATATAGGTTATAACTATCGTATGCCAAACATCAATGCGGCTCTTGGTTGTGCCCAGTTGGAGCATTTGGATGAGTTTGTGGCCAGCAAGCGGAAAGTGGCTCAGGAATATGCGGACTTCTTTAAGGATATACCGGATATTGATTTCTTCGAGGAGCCGGAGGATAGTTATTCCAATTATTGGTTGAATGTGGTCATCCTGAGAGATAAGAAGGCGCAACTTGAATTTTTGGAATATACCAACGACCATGGAATCATGACACGTCCCATTTGGGAATTGATGAACCGCTTGCCGATGTTTGAGAAATGCGAGAATGATGGATTGGAGAATACCATCTGGTTTGCGGATCGGGTAGTGAATATACCAAGTAGTGTGAGATTGTAAAGATGCATAATCAAAAAGAAAACGTATTGGTCTTATAGACCAATTTGAGGATATTGTTTTTTAATATTCAAAAGAACAGTTTGAAGAATGAATGTCTATAATATTTAGATGATGGAAAAATTTAGAATAGGTTATTTTGCAGACGGTCCTTGGGGGCATCTTACGTTGGATAAGCTTTTACAAGATGTCTCTTTAGAAATAGCCTTTATTGTACCTCGCAATGATACCAAGGATTCTTATTTAAAGAGTAAGGCAAATGATTATGGAATAGATTATTTAGTCCCTGTTAAAGTAAACTCTGAAGAGTTCTACCAGCGTGCAGAAGCTTATCATTGCGACTTATTTGTTTCAATGAGCTATAACCAAATTTTTAGAGAACGTATTTATAATCTTCCTAAATATAAGACTATTAATTGTCATGCAGGTAAGTTGCCATTTTATCGTGGTCGGAATATCCTTAATTGGGCATTAATAAATGATGAGAAAGAGTTTGGTATCACCGTACATTATGTTGATGACGGTATTGATACTGGTGATATTATTCTTCAACGTACATTTCCTATTACCGATGAGGATGATTATGATACTCTCCTTAAGGTTGCTTATGCGGAGTGTCCTAAGATATTGTATCAAGCGATAAAAGAAATTCAGGAAGGAACCTCGCTTCGTATTCCACAAGATATAATTTCTTTATATGGAGCATATTGCGGTATGCGTCAAGTGGGGGATGAATTGATTGATTGGGGGCAGACTTCTAGGGAGATATTTAATTTTGTTCGTTCTATTTGCAAGCCGGGTCCTATGGCTGCCACTTTTTGTACAAGAGCTCGTGTATTGGTAAATAAGGTAGAGTATAATGCTGGCTATCCTGTTTATAAGGGTATTCCTGGTCAAATTATAGGTATGGATAGTGGTTGCCCGATTGTAAAGACTAAGGATTCTTATGTTAAGATTCTTCAATATGAATCAGAGTGTAAATTGAGAGTGGGAGATAGATTAGCATCGAAGTAATGGATAATCATACTATTGTTATAGCCGAGGCAGGTGTTAACCATAACGGCTCTATTGATATGGCAAAGCAACTTATTGATGCTGCGTCTGAAGCGGGTGTGGACTATGTGAAGTTTCAGACCTTTAAAGCGGGGAATCTTGTGACTAAATCTGCTGCAAAGGCTGAATACCAGAAGCGAAATATAGATGATAATGATAACTCCCAGTATGCCATGCTGAAAAAATTGGAGTTGTCTTCTGAATGGCATTTCGAATTGATTGATTATTGTACACAGAGGGGGGTCAGTTTTTTTTCGACCGCTTTTGATTTGGATAGTGCGGATTTTTTATCCTCCCTTCATTTGGGAATTTGGAAGATTCCCTCTGGTGAGATTACGAATTATCCATATTTGAAAAAAATAGCAAGCTTTTGTGAGCCCGTTATTCTTTCTACGGGAATGGGGAACTTGGAAGAAATAGAGGCCGCTATTGATGTGCTTATTAAATTTGGTATGCAGAGAGAGCAAATAACCATACTCCATTGCAACACCGAATATCCTACGCCTTTCGAGGATGTAAATCTTCGTGCTATGCTCACTATAAAGGAAGAGTTTGGTGTTAAGGTTGGATATTCAGACCATACAAGGGGTATTGAGGTTCCGATCGCCGCAGTTGCTTTGGGTGCGAAGGTGATAGAGAAGCACTTCACCTTGGATCGTAATCTACCCGGTCCGGATCATCAGGCTTCGCTTGAGCCTGATGAGTTGAAAGCGATGGTTGATTCTATCCGAAACATAGAGAAGGCCTTGGGTGATGGAGAGAAGAAAGTTACCTCATCAGAAGGCAAGAATATCGCTATAGCTCGAAAGAGCATAGTCGCTGCCTGTCCGATTCGGAAAGGAGAGATATTTTCGGAAAAGAATCTTACGGTTAAACGGCCGGGGACAGGTATCAACCCTATGCGGTGGGAGGAGATTGTTGGTACGATCGCTATCCGTGATTATAATGAAGATGAGCTGATCGAGTTATGAGAAAGATTTGTGTGGTCACGGGAACCCGTGCAGAATATGGACTTTTGAGCAGATTGATGCGCTTGATTGACGAGTCGGAGGATTGTCAGTTGCAAGTCGTAGCAACCAATATGCATTTGCTTCCCGAATATGGAAATACGTATCAAGAGATAGAAAAGGATGGTTTCCGTATTGACGCTAGGGTGCCGATGCGAAAGCCAACTGATGACTCTTATGGGGTAATCACATCTATGGCGGAGGAGATGAGCGGGATGAATGACGCTTTCCGTGAATTATGCCCGGATATGGTTGTGATGTTGGGTGACCGCTATGAGATGTTGGTTGTAGCTACCGTTGCCATGTTACAACGTATACCGATAGCTCATATTCATGGAGGTGAGATCAGCGAGGGCGCTGTGGATGATAGCATTCGCCATGCGATCACCAAGATGAGCTCTCTGCACTTCACTTCCACGGAGGAGTACCGGAAGCGGGTCATACAGTTGGGGGAACAACCGGAGCGTGTGTTTTATGTAGGATCCTTGGGAGTAGAGAATCTCAGGAAGGTTCCATTGATGAGTAAGCTTGAGTTAGAAGACTCTTTGAGTTTTAATTTTGAGGGACAGTCCGTGTTGGTGACGTATCATCCTGTAACCTTGGGAGATCGTACTCCCAAGGATGAGATTACTGATTTATTGATGGCTTTGGATACATTTCCATCTTTGAGGATATTGTTTACTATGCCAAACTCAGATCAAGGGAGTGAGGAAATACGATCAGCGATAGAGACGTATTGTATCCGAAAAGAAAAACGATGCCGTTGCTTTAATTCTTTGGGGCTAAGACGTTATTTATCTGCATTAGGATATGTGACTGCTGTTGTTGGTAATTCATCTAGTGGATTGCTCGAAGTTCCTTCAGCTCACATCCCTACATTAAATATTGGTGATCGTCAGAAAGGTCGTGCAAGAGGAGCTTCTGTTGTGGATGTTGCATCAGATGAAGCGTCTATAGTTGCAGGGTTACAAAAGGTCCTATCTCCTGATTTTTGTGCTTTTTGTAAAACAGCTACAAATCCATATGAGAAAGAGGATACGGCAGAGAGTATTTTTAAAGTAATCTCTACATATTCATTTGATAAATTTTCACGGAAATCATTTTATAATTTGTAAGATGAATATATTAGTGATTATACCTGCTCGGGGGGGGAGTAAAGGTATCCCAGGAAAAAATATTAAACTTTTAGGGGGTAAGCCTCTTATAGGTTATGCTATTGATGCCGCACGTTCGGTAGTTGATGATACTCACATTTGTGTGACAACTGATGATGATAAAATTATTGAAATTGTAGAAAAGTATGGGCTTCATGTTCCGTTTAAACGTCCAGCGGAACTTGCGACAGATACAGCCGGAACATATGAAGTACTGCTTCATGCTCTCAATTTTTATGAGAAAAGAGGTGAGATTTTTGATGTAGTTTTGTTATTGCAGGTAACATCTCCATTTCGTATGAGTAAACATATTGAAGAGGCGTTTAAACTATATACAAAGAATCTTGACATGGTAGTCAGCGTGAAAGAAACGGATTCGAATCCTTATTATCTTTGCTTTGAAGATGATGCTCAAGGTATGCTCCATATAAGTAAGGGTGATGGGCTTTATACTCGTCGTCAAGACTGTCCTCCTGTATATGAATACAATGGTGCAATTTATATTATCAATACTGCTAGCCTAAAAGCAATGCCTCTCAATAAATTCACAAAGAGAGTGAAATATGTTATGGATAGAGAGCACTCAATAGACTTAGATACCATGATGGATTGGATGATGGCAGAATATATGATTAAAAATAAAATAGTAGTACTAGAATGACCTTTTTCGAACATCAATGTGTAAAACAAGACGACACTATTTTGTCAGCACTTGCTAAGCTTGATAAACTATCTGGGCAGGCTATGGTTGTCTTTGTACAAAATCGCAAAGAACAAGTCATCGGAACATTAACAGATGGTGATATTCGTCGTGCTTTATTACGTGGTCTGGAGCCTTCTGCTAATGTATGTGATGTTATGAAAACAGAGTTTGCTTTCCTGAAAACTGACGAAAACGACCACACATTAACAATTAATGCATATCGTAAACGTAATATCATGGTTGTTCCTCTTTTGGATGAGAATAATCATCTTGTTAAGATATACAATCTTAGGGAGATACATTCGATTTTACCTATTGATGCTGTTCTTATGGCAGGTGGAAAGGGTGAACGTTTGCGTCCTTTGACTGAGAAAATACCGAAGCCTTTACTTCCTGTTGGTAATAAAGCTATTATAGACCGTAATATAGAAAGGCTCATCTCTTTTGGACTGGAACATATTTATGTTACTGTGAATTATCTAAAAGAACAATTGGAAGATCATTTTGCCGAACCTATTCAAGGTGTGAAGGTGAATACAGTTTGCGAACCCAAATATTTGGGAACGATGGGATCTATTCGGTTTGTAGAACAGTTCCATAATGATACTATCTTAGTGATGAATAGCGATCTCTTTACAGATATAGACTACGAGGATTTCTATTTACATTTCAAGCAGAATAATGCGGATATGAGTGTAGCT
>OGOA01001577.1_pt1 | contig 10718 bp, 11 predicted proteins | sample 1573621 | NCBI WGS metagenome assembly OGOA01 (sample SAMEA2581917, study PRJEB24529) | metagenome | biome: Human gut stool | place: China | collected 2011
AGGGGCAGCACCGCATGAAGCACCTCTCCGAAAAAGCAAAACGCAAGAATGCGCGCAAATTGAAAAACGTATTTCGTAGCAAAGTTCTCCTTTCAATCGCCTCATGACCCGGGTGGTCATGTCAAGGTAAAAGTATACCGCATCGGCCCACAAGCATCAACGGTGATTCTGGCTAAGATTTCCTGCACATTTCTTCCAGAACTGTGCAAAAAAAGACGCACCGGTAAAATCGGTGCGTCAGCAGATGCTCTGTTCAGATCACATAATCGTTCCCGGCCTGATCCGGCAGGGCGAGGGCGGCGAGGGTGATCTTGCCGAAGTAGTTGGAGATCAGATCGTTCAGCCCCTTCCACATCTCGTAGGTGCGGCAGTTTGCCATGCGGGAGCAGGGGGTCGTATTGGGGGTCAGGCAGCTCACCGGCGCAAGGCTGCCCTCGGTCAGCATCAGGATCTCGCCCACGGTGTACTGATCCGGGCTGCGGGTGAGCCGGTAGCCGCCGCCCTTGCCGCGCAAGCCCTCCAGAAAGCCGTTCTGCACCAGCACCTTAAGGATGTTTTCCAGATATTTTTCCGAGATCTCCTGCCGGGCAGCGATCTCCTTGAGAGGGACATATTTTTCAGACTGATGCTCGGAAAGGTCGATCATCACGCGCAGTGCATAGCGCCCTTTGGTGGACACGATCATAATAGTGTACTTCCTTTGTTGGTTATAGATTGAGTTTTTAACCTATTATACAACAGGGTAAATAATATTTCAATCCCACTTTTTTCAAAAAATCCATTGACAACCGCACAGAACGGGTCTATAATACCATCAAACCCACAAACAATGTTGGTATAAAGGTTTTGGAACCAGGTCGTCCGGCAGGGCACATGTGCCCATAACTGTATCAGGGAGGAAACTACAATGAGCAAGATTTATACTGCCGCAGATCAGCTGATCGGTCATACTCCGTTGCTGGAGCTGACCCACATTGAAAAGGAGCAGGAGCTGCCTGCCCACATCATTGCCAAGCTGGAATACTTCAATCCGGCCGGTTCTGTCAAGGATCGCATCGCCAAAAAGATGATCGATGATGCCGAGGAAAAGGGCCTGCTGAAGGAAGGTTCCGTGATCATTGAGCCTACCTCCGGCAATACTGGCATCGGTCTGGCCGCTGTGGCAGCCGCCAAGGGTTACCGCATCATCATCGTGATGCCCGAGACCATGAGCGTGGAGCGCCGCCAGCTGATGAAGGCTTACGGTGCAGAGCTGGTGCTGAGCGAGGGTGCCAAGGGCATGAAGGGTGCCATTGCCAAGGCCGATGAGCTGGCAAAGGAGATCCCGAATTCCTTCATCCCCGGCCAGTTCGTAAACCCGGCCAACCCTCAGGCCCACATCGAGACCACCGGCCCCGAGATCTGGGAGGACACCGACGGCAAGGTGGATATCTTTGTGGCAGGCGTAGGCACCGGCGGCACCGTGACCGGCGTGGGCCAGTACCTGAAGAGCAAGAACCCGAACGTCAAGGTGGTGGCTGTAGAGCCTGCTTCCTCTCCTGTGCTGAGCAAGGGCACCGCAGGCGCACACAAGATCCAGGGCATCGGCGCGGGCTTTGTGCCGGACGTACTGGACACCAAGGTGTATGACGAAATCATCGCCGTGGAGAACGACGATGCCTTTGCCACCGGCCGTCTGATCGGCCACAAGGAAGGCGTGCTGGTGGGTATCTCCTCCGGTGCTGCTGTTTATGCTGCCCTGCAGCTGGCAAAGCGCCCGGAGAATGCCGGTAAGAACATCGTGGTCCTGCTGCCCGATACCGGCGACCGCTACCTGTCCACCCCGCTGTTTGCAGACTGATCTTTCAAAAAGCTCGCTTCTCCCGTTCTGTGACTTCACAGGGCGGGAGTTTTTTGTTACAATATCCCTATCAAACACTTTGGAGATTTGCTCATGAATTACTATGCTGCCCCCATGGAGGGCCTGACCGACCGGGTGTGGCGGCAGGCACACCAGAAATGGTTCGGCCCTGCTGGCAATGCCGACCGCTACTATGCCCCTTTCATCTCCCCGCCGGAGAACCGGGTGCTCATTAAAAAGAAGATGGCCGAGCTTGCCCCTGCGGCAAACCCCGGCGCACCGGTGATCCCGCAGCTGCTGGCAAAGGACGGCGAACTTGCCGCATGGATGATCGGTGAGCTGCGCGGCCTTGGCTACACCGAGGTGAACCTGAACCTCGGCTGTCCTTCCGGCACCGTCACCGCCAAAGGCAAGGGTTCCGGGATGCTGCGCGACCCCGCCAAGCTGGACGCTTTTCTTGCCGCCGTATTTGCCAATGCGGAAGGGCCGATCTCGGTCAAGACCCGGCTGGGCGTGGAAAAGCCGGAAGAATTTGCTGCCATTCTGGACATCTATAACCGGTATCCCATCTGTGAGCTGACCATCCACCCGCGTGTGATGCGCCAGCTCTACCGCGGGCAGGCCGACCGTGCCGCTTTTGCCGCCGCCCTGCCCGGGTGCCGAATGCCCGTGTGCTACAACGGCGATGTGACCACCGCTGCGGACCTGCACACGTTGGAAGCGCAGTATCCGCAGCTGTCCGGCATCATGGTGGGGCGCGGCATCATTGCGGACCCGGCGCTCTTCCGTGAAGCACGCGGCGGCGCACCGGCCACACGGGAAGAGCTGCGCGGATACCTTGACGACCTTTACCACGGATACTCCGAACTGTTCGGCAGCGCCGGGTGCGCGGTAAGCCGCATGAAGGGACACTGGTTCTACCTCATTCACAAGTTTGAGGGGGCCGAAAAGCTGGAAAAGCAGCTGCGCAAGGTGCGGGAACCGTGGGAATATGAGGTCGTCGTAAACCAGATCTTTACGCTGCCGTTCCGGCCGTAACGGTTGGAATGGCCTCCGTTTCGCTCTGGCCATCTTCAACGAAAATTTTATTTTATATAGTTGCAATTCAGAAAGATCTGCGGATTTTTCTGAATTGCGTTTTCACCGGAGGGGCTGTAACGGTAAACGGCATCTGCATTCTATTATGAAAAAGCCCCGCCATCATAGCGACGGCGGGGCATGAGCAGACAAGCGATATCAGACGTTCAGATAACTGCGCAGCATGGCCTGCAGCAGATCGTCGCGGTCCACCTTGCGGATCAGGGAACGGGCATTTTTATAGGTCGTGATGTAGGTGGGGTCTTCGGACAGGATATAGCCCACCAGCTGATTGACCGGATTATAGCCTTTTTCCTTTAAAGCATCGTACACCTGCTGTACGATCTCATGGATCTCATAGTCCTTTTTGTCGTGGATCGAAAAAATAGCGGTCTCGCCACTCACGGAATACACCCCCTTAGGAAGAACTACATTCATTGTACACGAATTGCGAGGAAACTTCAAGCTAAACAGACCGGATTTGCACAGTTTGCATAAAATTTCCGGTCCTGATTTTGCAGGCTGACGGCCTGCACCGCCGCAAATGCGGCAGAAGGAGGGCCTTTATGCTGTATGGCATCGGCTGCGACCTGTGCGAGATCGCGCATCTTGAAAAAAGCCTTACCGGCGCACACGCTGCAGCCTTTATCCGCCGGGTGTACGGCGAGGCCGAACGCGCTGCGCTGAGCCTTGACGAACCGCTGCCCGCCGGGCGCAGCGCTGCCCACCGGCTTGCCAGCGCCGCAGCCAACTTTGCCGCCAAGGAAGCCTTTTTAAAGGCGGCAGGCACCGGCCTGCGGGAGCCGTTCTCCCTGTGTGAGATCGAGGCTGTCCGGCTGGAAAGCGGTGCACCTGCCTATCATTTTTCCGGCCAGACGGCGGAATGGATGCAGGCCCATGGCCTTGCCGCCCGGCTCTCTCTGAGCCACGAGGGCGGCATGGCGCTGGCCTTCTGCACACTGGAAACTCTGTAAGCCTTTGTGCATACAATGGAATATCCCCTGCGCTGCATAACCGGCGCGCAGCCGGCTCATACTGAGATCAGACGAAGATGCGCCGGACGCATCACATAAGCGGGGCGCATCCTCCAAATGCAGGGAGGGAGATTCCATGGAGGTACACAGAGGAGAAGTTTTTTACGCAGATCTTTCGCCGGTGGTGGGGTCGGAGCAGGGCGGCGTGCGTCCGGTACTGATCGTGCAGAACGAGATCGGCAACCGGCACAGCCCTACCGTGATCGCTGCGGCCATTACATCCCGGCTGGACAAAGCCCGCCTGCCCACCCACATCAATATCCGGGCAGCGGATACCGGCCTCGCCAAGGACAGCGTGGTGCTGCTGGAGCAGATCCGCACGCTGGATAAGCACCGCCTGCGGGAGCGGGCCGGGCAGATCACGCCGGAAGATCAGAAACGTGTGGATCAGGCTTTGGATGTAAGCCTGGGGCTTACTTCATATTAAGGGGCTGTTGCAAAACAGCTCTCTGAAAGGATCATGCACAAAACCCGGAACCTTTTTTCGGCCAAAACGGCTCAAAAAGGCTCCGGGTTTCTGATTTTACGCTGTTTCTTTGTGCAAACTGCGATCGTTTTTTCATTTTCCAGCTTAATTTTTTTGAAAAGGCGCGCGAAGGCTGGTTATTCCCGCCAGAAAATGCTATACTTTTCTGCAGAATGATTGTGCTGTCGTGTGCAGCATATGCAGGTTTTATGATGATATCGGAGGGCTGATTATATGATCATCCAGAGCAAAAAAGTATGGATCGCCGACCAGTTCATTTCTGCCGCAGTCGAGCTGGAGCAGGGCAAGATCACCGGCATCTTCCCCTATGGTGAAAAGCAGGCCGATGTGGACTATGGCTCCAAGCGCATCGTGCCCGGTTTTATGGATATCCACTGCCATGGTGCCTACGAGTTCGACACCAACGACGCAAAGCCGGAGGGCCTGCGCTACTGGGCAAAGCATATCGTCACTGAGGGTGTGACCAGCTTTCTGGCCACTACCGTCACCCAGAGCGTGGAGGTGCTGACCAACGCCGTGGCCAATGTGGCCGACGTGATGGAGGGCAGCTACGAAGGTGCCGAGATCCTTGGCATCCACTTTGAAGGCCCCTACCTCGATATGAAGTACAAGGGCGCACAGCCTCCGGAGTACATCGCAAAGCCCAGCGTGGAGCAGTTCAAACACTACCAGCAGGCAGCACGCGGCCACATCCGCTATGTGACCCTTGCACCGGAACACGACGAAGGGTTTGCACTGACCCATTACCTGACCGGGCACGGCGTGGTGGTCAGCATCGGCCATAGTGCCGCCACCTATGAGCAGGCCGTGATGGCCTATGCCAACGGTGCCCGCTCCATGACCCACGTGTACAACGGCATGTCCCCCTTCGCCCACCGCGCCAACGGTCTGGTGGGCGCAGCCTACCGCATCCGCACCATGTACGGCGAGATCATCTGTGACGGCTGCCACTCCACCCCTGCTGCCCTGAACAACTACTTCATGAGCAAAGGCCCGGATTACGCCATCATGATCTCGGATGCACTGATGGCCAAGGGCACCCCCATTGGCAGCGAGTACATCTTTGGCGGCAACCATATCACCATCTACCCGGACGGCAGCGCCCATCTGGACAACGGCACGCTGGCCGGTTCCACTTTGAACATCAACAAGGGCCTGCGCATTCTGGTGGAGGAGGCCATGGTGCCCTTCAACTATGCACTGAACGCCTGCACCATCAACCCGGCGCGCTGCCTGCATCTGGACGACCGCAAGGGTTCCATCCAGATCGGCAAGGATGCCGACCTTGTGGTGCTGGACGACAACTACGATGTGCTGCAGACCTACTGCATGGGCAAGGCCCAGCTGTAATTTCTGGCTGACGCGAACAAAGGATGTGTTAAACCCGTTATGATCCAGATCGCCTTCTGCGACGATGACCAAACAGTTCTGGACCAGCTCTCTGCCCTGCTGGAAAAATATCGCGCCCAGCGCTGTGTCCAGATCCAGTGCACAGCCTTTCACAGCCCGCTGGATCTGCTGGCCGAGATCGAAAAGGGCACCCGGTACGATATCCTGTTTCTGGATGTCATCATGCCGGCCGAAAACGGCATTACCGCCGCCAAGGAGATCCGGCAGTACGATAACGTCGTCAAAATCATCTTTCTTACTTCTTCCGCCGAGTTTGCAGTGGAATCCTATGTGGTGGGTGCCTACTTCTACCAGCTCAAGCCCATCTGGGAGGACAGCTTTTTCCGTCTGACGAATTCGGTGATCGCCGAGTGCCGCCGTGCTGACAGCCTACCTGTGCTGCCAGCTGCGGCGCTGGGCCGCACTGCTGGTCATTGCGCTGTTCCCGACAAGCGGCACCGCGCTGCAGGATGCCACCGAGCTGGTCGTCACCCTGCCGCTGCTGCTAGCACTGGTGCACTGGATCGCGCCTTCGGTGCGCGCGCTGTCGCACTCTTCGCTCAAGCTGCAGCTGCACTTCGGCGTGGACGGCAGCGCAGGTTTTTACCGCATTGAAAAGTCCGGCACCTTGCTCCGCCTGAAGGCAGAATAAAATCACAGTGCGCATTCGTTCCACCCTTAATACGCAAAACACCCCTCGGCTTCCGCAGCAGGAAACCGAGGGGTATTTGTTATGCTTTATTTGTTCTTTTTCAAGCCCTTACGCGATCACTTGCGGGGATTCTTGATCGCAGCCTGGGCGGGCGATAAAATTGCAGAGTTCTCCTTCCCAGAAATATCATTTCACTTTCCGTTGCGCCCGTGGTTCTTTTTTGTAAGCCCCGCGTATGCGGGGAAAAGGGCGTGTACGCCATGCTGTACACCGGTTTGTGGGGATCACCCCCGCATGTGCGGGGAAAAGTCTTAGTGCCAGCGATCAAACGGTTTGCCCAAAGGATCACCCCCGCGTATGCGGAGAAAAGTGGCTTACGTCCTCGATTTCTTCCAGCATGTTGGGATCACCCCCGCGTATGCGGGGAAAAGACTAAAAAGATCCCGTAGCACCGTGTCTCCTGTTGCTATTGTACCGCTGTTTCCTTCAGTTTGCAATAAACCTGTTGTATCAGACGGCAGTCCGGCAGTGCGCGATGCTCCACTTTTTCTGCCAGCTGAAAATGCTGTGCCAGCGTCACCAGCTTATAATTTGCGATCCTTGTAAGGTTTCGGCGGGCAAGTTGTGCAAGGTCGATCTGGCGGTTGGTCGGTGCCGGAAAGCCATATCGTTTGCAGGTCATGCGCAGAAACTCCAGATCAAAGGCAATATTATGTCCCACCAGTGGGTCTTTGCCAATAAACAACAAAAAGCTATTCAGCGCTTCCCGTGGTTCTGTTCCCTGCTGCAATTCCGCAGCGCTGAGTCCTGTCAGGGCTGTAATCTCTGCCGGAACGTTTTCTTCCACGCAGACCAGCATGGTCAGCTCCTCCACCGGTACACCGTCCCGGACCCGCAGCGCTCCATATTCGATGATGGAATCGGACGCGGCTTTCAGGCCGGTGGTTTCCAGATCGATCACGGTGTAATTGCCTGTGCTCGGCTTTGTTCTGCCCGCTTTCCGCGCCATTTGCTGCTGTGCCGCTTTGCTGAACCCGGGTTTCAGGTCGATTTGGTTTTGTTCGGCCTGCGGCAGCGGTCGTCGCATCAGTTTGATCCCGTCAAAGTCCACGGTTTCCCATGCGGTATTGTGGGTGCGAAAATCCATCCGCTGCTCTCCCGCCGTGGTGAACACCAGTGTTGCCTGTCCGTTTTTCAGGTTCTGACACACCCGCTCCCACAAGGCATCCCGCACGCGGCTGCTCACATTGCCCACATAAACGCCCGTGTTGATCTCGCACAACCATTTGGACAGATCCCCGCGCAGTTTTGGCGGGCAGTTCGTCATGGTGAGAACTACGATGTTTCATCACCCTCTTCTTCAAAATAATTGATGCCGTTGGCCACAGTGCCCACTTTGTTGTCCCACAGATAAACAGCTTCCAGCTCCTGTTCCCGCTCATCCGCATTCAGGAGCAGATACCGGATATCATGCACCATGCGCTCCAGAATATGATGCTCTACCATGGCATCCCGCACCCGGCGGCGCACTACGGCCGGCAGGTCGTCCGGAGCCTGTGCCGCCACTTCAAAGGCGATGGGAATGGTCACCTCGGCCTTGTACAGGTCGGCAATATCGTACACAAAGGAGCACTCGTGCCCCACATGAACAAAGCCAAGACCCGGGGCGCAGCCCAATGCCACGATCACCGCGTGCGCCAGGCCGTACAAACAGGCGTGCCCGGCAGAAAGCGCCTGATTGACGGCATCTCCCGATGCAAAATCCTCCGGGCGGTACAGTCGGCCGCTCCACGGAACACCGGTATCCTTGGAAGCTTTGCGGTATACCTGCCGCACACGGCTGCCCTCGCGTCCCCGCAGCTGCTGCATCGTCAGCCGGGAGATATCTTCGTCCGGGAAACGGAGCTGATACATCTTGCGTACCACATCCAGGTGCTTGCGGGTGTTGCTGACAAGCTCTGCCTGCCGCAGCAACAGCTGCGAGTGGGTGGTCAGGGGACGGCCATGGGCGTAATACCGTACACCGTGCTCACCTACCCAGACAGCACCCACGCCCGTGTCACCCATAAGTTCCATGGCACGGTGGGTCACCCGTGTACCCGGCCCCAGCAGCAGCACCGAGATGCCCGCCGCCGGGATCTGAACGATTCCTTTTTCGTCTGTAACGGTGATTGCGCCGTCCTGTCGGCCAAGGGTGCAGTGTTCCAGATACAGAAAGGTCATCCGGTCTTTCACCTGCGGCAGCGCCTGCAGGTCCGGCCGGATCATGCCCGGCATCTCGTCCATCTCAGTTTCCTCCGCGCATAACGGTCATCAGTCCAAGGCCATAGGCCTTGCCGCGCCCCATGCCCTGACATAGCAGTGCCCGGAACTGCTCTGCATACAGGTCTGCCGCAAGCTGCGGATAATCCAGCGGGATGCCGCCATCCTTTGCGGCGCTCAACAGCTGGATCATGCCCCGCAGATGGTGGCTGATCTCGGTGATCTCTTCTGCGGTGGCCAGCGCATTGAACCGCCGCAGCACGCTGGCCTCGGTCCAGTCCTGTCCGGCAGGGGTGTTCCGCTCTGCCAGCTGCCGCACCGCCCGGCCCAGCGTATTGCCCGGGCGGTTCATGGGCTGGTCGTTTCCCTGCTGATGCACAGCATACAGGGTCAGGGCAAGGTAGACCGCCCACTCTGCCGCCGAGGGAGCACTGCGGCCCTGAAAGCTTTCCGGCATTTCCAGCAAAAAGCTTCCCCACAGTTCCGGCAGCTCTCCGGGTACGTGGCCGATGCCCCGACGCAGCTTTGCCAGTTCTGCCCGCCGCTGGTTGTCCGGCAGAGCCTGAAGCCTGTGCAACTGCTGCGCCGCATATAGTTTGACGTCCTGTGTTTTCATACAATTCCCCCTTTATGGTTCTGTTTTGGGATAGATCTCCCAAAGCCTTGTGCGGAAACGATTATAGGCCTTTGGCGAGGTATACAGGATGGTGCGCTCGGTCTTTTTATCCTTATCCACCACAATGCGGTGTCCCTTCAAGGCGGCATTTCCGGCCTCCATCACCATCTGTTTTCCCAGCTTTTCCGCGACATTTCGCGCCTGCGCCTGCCAGCGCAGCGCTGCCTCATCCGGGTCGTCCTGCTCCGGGTCGATTGCCTGCAGCCACTGCCGAAAAGGCTGATCCACTGCAAAGTAGAATTGTGCACGGGCGTCCTCCGTTACCTTTTGCTTATCCTTGAACCCTTTCACTTTATTGTAGTCCAATCCCCCGGCAAGCTTCAGTTCCACGCACAGTGTGCCAATGTTTTTGGCAGTTTCTTCACAGCGCTGTACTTCCCGGTTTATCCGCACCGTCCATTTTCGGCCAAGATCGTTTAGCGTAGCAAGTTGCATTTCCAACTGGTCAGTATACACATCCTTAACAGATGCTCCCTGATCGTCATATCGTATTCCGACCACACTAATCACGATCTGTTCTTTTTTGCTCAGGATTCGCAGACTTTGCAGCTTCTGGTTCCATATCAGAACACCCGGTTTACGGCCCTCCGGGTTCAGCATGGCGGGAAGTTCTCGCCACAGCTGCTTTCCCATCTCATGCTGTTGCGGTTCATAGGTCACCTTTTCATTTTCCTTCGATGTTCTGCGCCAAAGAGTCATTTGCTCGCCAAACGCATTTTCGCTGTCCCAATAGTCTCCGCCCAACACCTCATACCCGACTACACCGGGCATTTCTTCCGAGCGTATCAGCAAAATTCGTCTGGATTGCAGGGTCAAAAGTTCTGCCTGATTTTTCGGCATCACAATCTCAACGCTCTGTTCCGTTCTGGCGTGCTCCCGCTCCCAGCAAGGCAGTTGCTTTTCCTGTAGAGCATCTTGCTCTGTCGAAAACGCCATATTCCGCAGCAGCGTTTCGTACAGATTTTTCCCCTTAACAGCCACAAACCCAATCTGCCCCAGCCAACCAACACCATGCCTTGGCTTATTGCCAGCCTTCGGGCGGCCGCCGCGTTCATCGTATCCATTTTGATAAATCAGCCATCGAGCTGCCTGTGCATAGGTAAGTACCGCACATTCTGCTTTTGAAATGTTCTGAAATAGTGGCGTTTTATTACCGCTTTCCGCTCGTTCCCCGTTCAACTTTTTTCCGTCAAACGCAATGCCATTGCTAAGGGTCGGCACCTGCCAGAAGGGGTGTGTCGGGTGGAACAGCCAGAAGCGGTCCTTCCACTGCTCCAGGTAGTCCCGGACAGGCTCTGCCG
>OGOA01001585.1_pt1 | contig 10687 bp, 9 predicted proteins | sample 1573621 | NCBI WGS metagenome assembly OGOA01 (sample SAMEA2581917, study PRJEB24529) | metagenome | biome: Human gut stool | place: China | collected 2011
TTGTTGCTCAGGAACTTATAAATAAAGTTAAATTATAGTGTTGCGGAATTAAGGAAAATAAAAAAATGCCCCATTTTTTGGGGCATCAATCTTTTTGTAAACCAAAAATTAATTCTGGTTTACATCACAGCGTTTAAAGCAATACATAGCTCCTACGCGTTCTGCATCAGAAAATTTTTTTTCTGACCAGTTAAATGTAATTTTCTTTTTCATTTTTATTATTTTTTTTAGTTTATAAATAATACCTGTTCTCTATTAACTTAGTCACTAAAGTACAACAGCTTTTTAAATCTTCAATATCTATAGTCTCAACAGGACTATGCATATATCGACATGGGATACTTAATAACAAAGTACATATTCCATTACGACTAATCTGAATCACATTGGCATCTGTACCAGTTGGGCGTGCACAAACCTCCAGCTGATAGCTAAGATTTAAATTTTTCGCCAAAGATACAACTTTTTTTGTAATTTCATTGTCCATATTAGGACCAATTGCAATAACAACCCCTTTTCCCAAATTTATTTCGCCATCTCTTACCGGTGACATCCCAGGATAATCTGTTGCATGGGTTACATCTAGAACAATACAAATATCCGGGTTTATAGTAAATGCAGCAGTCTGAGCACCTCTTCCCCTAAGTTCTTCCTGAGTTGTAGCAATATAATAGATGTCATCATTGCACTCTTTTTTTGCAAGTTTCTGAGCTATAGAAACTATTGCAGAAAGAGAACACCTATTATCCATAGCCTTACCTATCAACTTATTTCCTTGCTGATACGCTAATGATTCTAATGTTCCTACATTACCAATTTCAACTAGTTTTAGAGCCGAATCTTTATTGTCAACATTAATATCAATCCATAAATCTTCGGGATTTAAAGATTGTTTAGAACCAGACTCCTTCTGAAGATGAATAGGTTTAACACCTATACAACCCCTAACAATATTATTATCGACACCTTTAATCAAAACGGTTCTACCAGGAAGAATATTGGTATCTATTCCACCAATTTCATCAAAATACAAATAACCATTGTTATCAATATATGTCACTATAATTCCTATTTCATCAGCATGAGCTGTTATCATTATTTTTTTTCGTTTATCCCCACAGCCATACTTTACTGCTACAGCATTACCTATATTTGTAAGATTTATTTCATCTACATATTGCGATATTTCTTTGCACCATACGTCAATAACTTCTTTTTCATAACCAGAAGGTGCAATTATACTCGATATATGTTTTAAAAAACTTACATTAAACTCCATAACACCAATTTTTAATTGCAAATTTAAAGAAATTAATTGGAAAAACCTTGCAGCAAATCCAATTATAATCAAACTATGGCAAGTAATTTTACTACTTTCATATAAAATACATATTCCATAGTAAAAATTCAGGATTTTTTCGAATTTAGAAAATAAAATAACTATATAAAAATTTTTAAATATTATCATATTATTAGTGCCTTTACAAAATCTTTTGGGCTATTGTTTTTTTATCTATAATATTTATATTATATTGAAAATGCAAAAACAAAGATGTAACAAAAAATTTTTCAACTTAATGAAAATAGCCAAAGTAAAATATTATAAACAAGTTCGAGATAAGAAATATTAAAAAAGTTCAAATCATAGAGTATTCTCCTTTATTACAATTGATGACTCCGACTTATTATCAAAGAAACAACATGCTACCTTTATGGTTTCTGTGCCTTATACCGTCATCACATGGTGATGGAATATGCAGATTTATTGAAAATTCGATACTCAGATTCATCGACAATACAGAATAATTCAGTAACTTTGTATTTGGTTATCATCGCTCGTACTATTTGTAACTATCTTATTTTCAATCATAAAGATACAAAATACTTGCGAAACTGCCAATTCTTATATATGTTATTTTATCCCAAAATCGTGTAAGCTATGAATAGAAACAATTATCCCAAAGGAAGTAAAGGCATGATTCAATTATTGGTTGAAGAGCATAAAGATTTGTTGGATAAGGTGCTTGGTGTTAAGCTCAAATGGATATGCCCGATTAAGGAGGATAATTTTAAAGAACTTCAACTGAACGGAGAAAAGATGTGTGGCAAACTTGGATTATCTCGCGAAGATTTCGAAGATTTTTGGCCGACAAGACAACCGCAATGGGATGGTATAGCAAAAGACGAAAATAATAATTTGTATCTTATAGAAGCTAAATCGCACTTGGATGAAATATGCCCCGGAAACCATGAGCCTGACGGTTCTAATCAGGAGCAGAACATAAACTACGGCATGAAAAGAGAAAGTCTGTTATGCATTAAAAAACATTATAACTCAAACAAAGAAAATAAATTGTGGCTGCACAAATACTATCAGATTTCAAACAGACTGGCGTTTTTGAAAAAGATGAAAGAACTGCGTAAGAACAAGAAAACAGACTATAATGATGTTAAACTTATATTCCTTAACTTTAAAAATGACCCAACATGGGGTAAAAAGGCCGTAAAATGCGACGAATGGATAAAGAAATATGATAAAATTTGGGATGAATTGGGTGTTAATAAAAACATGCTGGAAGAGGAAGGTGTGCTGATTATAGATATAGACGGTAAGGATTTCTAAGAAAACATGCAAGAGACTGATTCTGATTAAACAAAGAATGTATGTCTGCAATGGCGATTGTGCAAGTCATGAAAGTTTTTTCATGTTATCTTACTTCAATTTCTTGATTTATCGAATAATCCAAACTTTCTAAAGAATAATATCAACATGCGGGCATATCGACACAAAAAGCAACACCACGTTTAGCGCTTGAATAATAACCTTAACCGTATGTCGTCACAAAGAAAAATACACGGAAGACAAAGGAAAATGCAAGGATAAACTAAATAACTTAGTTAAAAATAATGTATTCTGTACTACATTCTTATATTTTCGCTATATTTGCATAACATGAACAGAAATTTGCCTTCTGCATAAGGAAAAGAATATATCGCTAAAATAAAAATTTTATTGCCATGAAAATCATCAGTCTTATACTATTGCTAATGGCCCTGACGGCAGCCTCAGCCAGAGCCGACAATGACGCAACAGAAGCACTGGGCGACAGTTGCATGAAAATAAACGACACGTTCAACGCCATGAGATATTACGGCGAGGCGCTGCAGACAGACAGCTCAGACGCGATAAAGGAAAAAATGGCGCACTGCCTGTTTATGCGCGGCGAATACCGCAAATGCGCGGTAATGCTCGAAGCCACGGCAAGAAAAGGCACAGACAGTCTGAGCCAGGAGACGATGCGCCGGCTGTTTGACTGCTACAGATACATGGACAACACGGCAAAACAAATTGAATGGGGCAACAGGTTGCTGAGCAGATGCCCAATGGACGGCATCGTGACGGCATACATGGCACATATATACAACAGCGACGACAATATATCGTCGCCGCAGAAGGCTTATGACATTACGGCCAGATATATGCAGACAGACTCTGCGTGTCTGCCCGTGCTGCGCGAATATGCCGACGCCAACTTCCTGATGCGCGACTACGACAAGGCAATAAATGCATATAACAGGCTGCTTGAACTCGGCGACTCTACCTACAACACGGTCTACTCGCTCGGCATGGCCTACATGCAGACGGGCAAGAACCCTATGGCACGCAGATGGCTCACCAAGGCAGCCGAAAAAAGCAAGATGCAAAATGCGGGATGCCTTTACCGGCTCGGCATCGTGTGTGTTGACATGGACAGCGTGGCCGAGGGCATTGACTATCTGGAAAAATCAATCGAACTGATGCAGCCCGACCATACGGTGCTGTTTGTAGTAAAGCGCGCATTGGGCGAGGGCTACTACAAGCAGGGCAAATACTGGTCGGCAATATACGCATGGCGTGAGGCGCTTAAACTTAACCGCAACAGCATGGCCACGATATTCAACACGGCGCAGGCATACGGACTTGTGGGCAAGCACGACATGGAGAAGGCCTACTACAGAACTTTCCTGAGCATGGCGGCATTGGTGAAGCCCAACAAGGAGCTTAACCAGATGGTGGAACAGGCTGAGACCGCAGTGGGAATGAAGGAGAACTTCAACGGAAACATAATAAGCCTGCCTGCAAACTGACCATGCCGGCTGCCTAAAACGGAAAGACGCCACGTCGGCACATAATAGAGACAGCTTATCTCAGATTAAAACAATACTAATTAAATATTTAAGCCTATGAAAAGAAATCTTTATTTTGTTTCTCTCTTCCTGTTTTTCTTCTCATTAAAAGGCATTGCAGCCATTCCTGAAGGGGCAATACCATTTATCTTTGACAGGCATCTGTATTTTCAGTGTACGCTTAATGACACCATACCTGTTACCCTAATTTATGACACCGGGGCTGATTTTCTATACTTAGACCAAGATTATCTGAAAGTAAATAATCTTCAAAATGCTTTCGGCAGAAAAGGCAGGGCCAAAATCGGGGGAGCAGGCAACAGCGGACCTCAAAGCGTAGAGATATTCATCGAGCCCGTCAAGATTCACTGCGGTGATATGGAATATCAAAACAAGATTACTCCTATAATTAAGCTGCGTGACATTCTCGGCAGACATACCGACGGTCTGTTAGGCAACACTCACCTACTGACATCTCCTCTGGAAATCAATTTTAGCGAAGGATACATAAAACAGCTTAAAAAACCGTTTAAAGATGATTTGCTTGATAACTATATAAAACTTGACGCACGATTTGAAAAAAACCGTATTGATGTAAAGGCCAAACTTCAGATTGACGAGAAGAACACCTTGGAAGGATGGTTCAGAATGGATTTAGGATGTGGATCCTCAATCAGTCTTACTAACGAGGCAGCATCTTCTCTGAATATTGATGACATACCGAAAGCATACTTCAGGACACAAGCCGGCGGCATTGGCGGCGGTTCTGACCAGTTTATTATAAGAGCCGCGCAATTCTGTATGACAGATACACTTAAAGACATCGTAATAGATTATTCTGTTAATGAAAAAGGCGCTCTGTCATTTGGCAAGCCATATTTAGGTCTGATTGGAAATAAAATATGGTCGTTATACGATATTGTCTTAGATCCGGAAAACTCTTCAGTGTGGGTGAAACGCAACAAGAATAAAGGAGTGTACATGCAATCATCCGTAACCCACATGGCAACTTTTGACCGCACGGATATTTATGAAGGATGGATAGTGAACGGATTATACAAAGGCGGAATAGCAGAAAAGGCCGGTATTGAAATTGGAGATATAATCATAGCCATAAACAACCGTCCGGTAAAAGAAATAACATGGGAAGAACAACGAAAGGGGCTAAACCTTAATGGAGAAGTTGAATATACCGTCAAAAAAGCCGACGGAAAGATAGTTTGCTATACATTACACGTTGACAAACAGATAATCTGATTTAATGCCTGACTAAATATTAAGTTTTTTATAATCGGGAGAGAAATTCTTATTTTTATAGGAATGAAGCTAAGATAGCCCTATTGCCGTTTTATATTGAATATCTTGCCGTCCGCTATTTTCTAGACATAGCCCGTTATGCCTGCTAAATAGCAGACGGCAAGACAGCAATATGTAAAAAAGATGGAAGGAAACATCAATCTGCATGCAGAAACAAACCATATACCGGCTTACGACCGATAAAGGTTAAACAGGCTATTGGGCAAATATGATAAAAATATGAAAAACTGTTTGAGTGTTAGCATTTTATTAGTATCTTTGCAGACAGAATTTTAAGCAAATCACAATAAGGATTATTCCGTTGTGAAAACATTGAGGCTGGCTCGTCGTCCTTTAACGGCGGGCATTTTTTATAATGGCCGAAAGGCTTTGACAAATGGGTATTGACAACAAGATTTCACAATAAGTTATGGACACTAACATTTCCGACTATGAGATAATGGCGCCCGTGGGCAGCCGCGAGAGCCTGCAGGCAGCACTGCAGGCAGGTGCCGACTCGATTTATTTCGGCATCGAGAAGCTGAACATGAGGGCTCACTCGGCAAGCACGTTCACCATTGACGACCTGCGCGAGATTGCAGCTACGTGCGGCGAAAGAGGCGTGAAGACTTATCTGACGGTGAACACCATCATCTATGACGACGACATAGAGCTGATGCACCAGATTATCGACGCTGCCAAGGAGGCCGGCATATCGGCCGTGATAGCAAGCGACGTGGCCGTGATGACCTACTGCCGCAAGGTTGGCCAGGAGGTTCACCTGTCTACACAGCTTAACATAAGCAACATCGAGGCGCTGAAGTTCTACTCTCAGTTTGCCGACGTTGTGGTGCTGGCGCGCGAGCTGAACATGGAGCAGGTGGCAAAGATACATGAGCAGGCTGAGCAGATGAACATCTGCGGACCGTCGGGCAAGAAAATTCGCATAGAGATGTTCTGCCACGGCGCGCTGTGCATGGCCATCAGCGGCAAGTGCTATCTGAGTCTTGACAACGCGGCGCGCTCGGCAAACCGCGGAGAGTGCATGCAGCTGTGCCGCCGCTCGTACATCGTGACAGACAAGGAGACAGGCACGGAGCTGGAGATTGACAACAAATATATAATGAGCCCGAAGGACTTGAAGACGGTGCGCTTCATCGACCGCATGATGAAGGCCGGCGTAAGGGTGTTCAAGATTGAGGGCCGTGCGCGCGGCGCTGAGTATGTCTACACCGTGGTGAAATGCTACAAGGAAGCCATACAGAGCGTGCTTGACGGCACGTTCACCGAGGAGAAGAAGGACGAATGGGACGAGCGCCTGGCAACTGTGTTCAACCGCGGCTTCTGGGACGGCTACTACCAGGGACAGCGCCTTGGCGAATGGAACAAGAACTATGGTTCTAACGCTACGGAGCGCAAGGTTTACGTGGGCAAGGGCGTCAAGTATTTCTCTAAGCTCGGCGTGGCAGAGTTTACGTGCGAGGCGTGCGAATTCTCAGTAGGCGACAAGATGCTTATAACGGGTCCTACAACGGGCGTGATGTATGTAACCGTAGAGGAGATTCACGACGACACTCATGCCGTTGAGACAGCGCAAAAGGGCACCCGAGTATCGTTCCGCGTGCCTGACAAGGTGAGACCGAGCGACAAGCTGTTTAAGCTGGTTAAGGTGGAGCCGAAGTATTAAATTTAGGAGTTAAAGGAGTTAGAGTAGTTAAAGGAGTTAGAGTAGTTAACGGAGTTAAAGTCAAATGCTTTTCTTCTTGGGAGTTAAGGAGTTAGAATCAAAAGACTTGTTGAAATAAAACAACTTTGCATTTGGATTTTTCACTTTTCGTTTTTCACTTTTCACTTTCATAAGACGGAAGTTAAAGTAAAATGACGTGATTAGCCTATATGCTAAATTAAAAAAATATTTGCTGTTTATATTATGTGGTCGATAGAGCAACTTAAATACTGCAAAGAGTCGGAAGACAAAGTGGAGTTCAAGAAAGGTGAACACGGAAACGTAGCCTATGACGGAGGCTCGCGACTGAAACCTTCGGAACGCCGCCGCTGCATATTGGGTTATGTTACCGCCTTATGCAACGAAAAAGGCGGTTCGCTCGTAATCGGCATGGAAGATAAGTATCCGCATAAAGTTGTAGGAACAAGACAGAATGAAAACAGCACGGGCGAACTGGAGGCAAACATATACCGCGACACAGGCATAAGACCGAAAATATACGAACTGTATGAAGATGAAGCCGAAAAAAAAGGCCGTGTTCTCGTGATAGATGTTCCGTCACGACCGGCAGGAACAGTATTCAAGTTTGAAGACGTTCCACTAATGAGAGTAGGCGAAGAACTGAAACCTATGTCGGATGAAGTTTATCTAAGCATTATTCAGGAAAATGAGCCCGACTTTTCACAACAGATTTGTCGTGATGCCACTTTAGATGAATTAGATCCTGACGCATTGTCTGTTCTTAAGGAAAAATATGCAAAGAAACAGAACAATCCGATATTTCTCACACTCAGCAACAGACAGATTCTTAGCGACCTGCAACTGATAACTGATGAAGGAGTAACCAATGCCGCCGTGATATTACTCGGCAAAGAGAATTTTATCAAGCGTGTATATCCACAGGCATCAGTGATGCTTGAATACCGCCATTCAGAATCGCAAATAACCTTCGACAACAGGATATCCTATTCACAGCCGTTCTTTATAATGATAGACAGGCTGTGGCACGACATAGACCTGCGCAACGGTAAGTTCCAGATTAAAGAAGGACCATACATCTTTGATGTTCCTTATTTCAACGAAGAGGTTATACGCGAATCCATAAACAACGCGATAACCCACAGAGACTACACCCGGCACAGTGAAACCGTGATTAAGCAATATCCGCAAAAACTTATTGTTACTAATGCCGGAGGTTTTCCTCATGGCGTAACTATTGACAACATCCTCACCGTACCAAGCACACCCAGAAACCGCCTGCTGGCAGATGTCCTGTCAAAAACAGGTATTGTAGAGCGTTCCGGTCAGGGCATAGACAAGATATTCTACAGAACATTGTCTGAAGGAAAAGAAGCTCCTGACTATTCAGGCAGTGATGCGTTCAACGTTGAACTTATATTGTCGGCCATAATCCAAGACAAGGCCTTTGCCCTTTTCATAGAATCAGTACAGCAGAATCTTGCCGAAGACAATAAATTGTCTGTCTTTGAAATTGTTGTTTTAGACAAAATAAGAAGAAATGAAAAAACTACAGCTTTAGACAAGGCTGTAATAAAGCAACTTATGGACAGAAACCTGATAGAAAAGCGTGGAAAGACCAATGGCATACATTACATATTATGCCGGAGTTACTACGAATTTACAGGAAATACGGCAGAATATTCAAAAAAGAGCGACTGGAACACTTCACAGGTTACATCTATAATTATACCATTCCTCACAAAATATAACAAAGCCAAAATGGGAGACTTTGTGAAACTTCTTGACGGGCATCTTACAAGACGCCAGGTAAGAGTTTATATACAACACATGGTTGATCAAAATATCCTTACTGCAAGCGGTAAAGGTTATGGCACATATTACGAAATAAGCAACAATTATAAAAGGAACTCCGTGCTTATTGACAAGGCGTTCATCTTAGGCATTGAGGAACTGAAGAAGCGCGGAGAACTTAAATGGCCAAATAATGACCAAGAGAAAGATGACAAATAAGTCATTATAACGTGTAAGTATTTAAATATCAGACAATTAAAATGGCCATGATAATATGGCCATGATATAAGATAAAATAATAAACTGTTTACAAACACATTAAAAAACAAAGGATATTATGACAATAAATGAAGCACAGGACGAGGTGATTGAGGAGTTTTCTGACTTCACCGACTGGATGGACAAATATCAGTTGCTCATTGACCTGGGCAACGAACAGAAGCCGCTCGACGACAAGTATAAGACGGAGAGTAACCTCATTGACGGCTGTCAGAGCCGCGTGTGGCTGCAGGCTGACTATGAGGACGGCAAGATTTATTTCACGGCTGAAAGCGACGCGCTCATCGTCAAGGGCATCATCGCCCTGCTGATACGCGTGCTGAGCGGACACACACCGCAGGAGATTCTCGACACAGACCTCTATTTCATCGACCGCATCGGTCTGAAAGACCATCTCTCGCCCACCCGCTCAAACGGTCTGCTGGCCATGGTCAAGCAGATCAGAATGTATGCGCTGGCGTTCAAAGTTAAAAACTAAAAGTGAAGAGTGAAGAATTCATTTGAATTGACAATTCATAATTCTTAATTCACAATTTATAATTTCCGCCTTCTTGGTCAAATCATAATTTTCAATTCTCAATTATCAATTCTCAATTTGAATCGATGCGCAAGTTAAAGGTTACGGAGATGAACCGTCTGACGGTAGACGAGTTCAAGAGTTCTGAGAAGATGCCGCTCATCGTGGTGCTCGACGACGTGAGGAGCCTGTATAACGTAGGCTCGGTGTTCCGCTCGTGCGACGCATTCCGCGTAGAGGCTGTGTGGCTCTGCGGCATCACGGCATGTCCGCCCCACGTAGAGATACACAAGACGGCGCTCGGAGCTGAGGACAGCGTTGAGTGGCGCTACTTCAAGACGGCTGCCGAAGCCGTAAGCGAGCTGCACGCCATGGGATGCAAGGTGATGGCCGTGGAGCAGTGTGAAGGCAGCACCATGCTCAACGAGTTTGTGCCCGACGCCGGCCAACGCTATGCCGTCGTGCTGGGCAACGAGGTGAAGGGCGTGCGCCAGGAGGTGGTTGACGCCAGCGACGGATGCCTTGAGATACCGCAATTCGGCACGAAGCACTCGCTCAACGTGTCGGTAACGGCAGGCATCGTGGTGTGGCACTTCGCGCAGGAGCACATCAAATCAGCAAAGCAACAGCAATAATGCCACGGCACCGCAATAAGCGGCGGCATAACACAGAACACATACGGCCCTGAAGCCGGCCGAAATAAAACAACGTCCGCAGATGTCTGCATCAGGCAGAATCTGCGGACGTTGTATTTTCTATTTTGCTAATATAATCCTATCTGTTCCACACCTTTACAGAGCCCTGCCTTGTAGAGATGATGTATGCACCTGCCGGCATGCTGCTGATGCTTATACCCTCCTGCGAGTTATATTTCTTCCTAAAATCCGCAACTATCATTCAATACACGATTAAGGGTAGATTTATGAATC
>OGOA01001590.1_pt1 | contig 10636 bp, 10 predicted proteins | sample 1573621 | NCBI WGS metagenome assembly OGOA01 (sample SAMEA2581917, study PRJEB24529) | metagenome | biome: Human gut stool | place: China | collected 2011
AGTCATGGATGAAGTGTCTGCAGATGAATATGACGCGCTTGCGATACCCGGCGGATTTGAAGAATTCGGATTCTATGAGGAGGCATATAATGAACAACTTCTGGAATTGATACGACTGTTTGACTCACAAAAGAAATGGATCGCAACAGTCTGCGTGGGAGCTTTGCCTGTTGGGAAAAGTGGAGTGTTGAACGGTCGGAAAGCAACAACTTATCATCTTAGAGGTGCTCATAAACAGAAAGTGCTTCAGGGATTTGGAGCAACTATCGTAAATTCTCCCATCGTGGTGGATGATAATATCATAACTTCTTATTGTCCTCAAACATCATACGGGGTTGCATTGCTTTTATTAGAGAAGTTGACCTCTCATAAAGAAATGGTTTTAGTGAAAGATGCTATGGGATTTTAATAAGTTGCATTTAAGCACTGCACTCGGTTTTGAGTTCGCTATGGATGATGCTTCTCACTGCTTTTTCATGTTTGAATAAATAATAATAAGTGCTTGCGGTAAGAAAAGCCAGAAACCGGATATTGGTTCGACTATGCAACCGATTATGGTGAACAGTAGAATGAAGTAACCTAAAAATAAAGGTGCCGGTTTTTGTTCTTTTCTGATATAGTATTGAAGTGTCTCTCCCCAAAGAATAAGTATTATTCCGCAGATTAGGAACCAGAAAGCAAAGCCCAGGTTATGATTTTCTCCAATAGAGTCTATTAATCCATTGTTAAGCATTTCCGTAAAAGCTTCTTTTCCAAGAAATAACGCATAAATGGTATGAATGACTCCTGTTGCTGTTAAAAGTGTTCCACTATATTTCCAAAGTTTCATGTTCTTGCCTTTTTAGTATTTTATTGGGATGTACACTTCTACAGAATTTGAAATTTAATCCGTTTTAACATATCATCCGGTTCTTAATAAGTTGCTCGATAACGCAAATATAAGTAATCATGTACGATTCCCAACGTATGATTTCGACATTTGTGTTTGTTTTAGATTCTTTATACTTGGTCATTCGTTTTCTTGTTGTGATATCTGTGGACATGAGTTGCTTTATAAATATCCTTTAGTTCTTCTTTATTGTATTGAAAATTATATCTTTGTATTTCAGATAGTTGGATTTATGGAGTTTATAAAAGAGGCTGGCGTTTCACCACAAAAAAGTATGGATATTAAGAATGATAAGATCACAATAAAGCCTTTGCGTGATAAAGATGTAGACATTTTCAGTAAATGGTTGGCTAAAGAATATATTTATAAATGGTTCTGCCCTGACGGAGAAGAACATAAAATGGCTTGGTTGACTGATTACCATGAATTGAAATGATGCCTCTATCAGAATCATCGCCCCACATGATGGCGGGGATATTATTTATGGTAATAGCTCGTTTCATCATTATGTCTTTTGTTTTTTAGTTTATATGAAATGTGATAGCCTTACTCCACAGTTACCTTGAAACGACATTTTTCTGCGCCACCCAAAACGGTTTCGATAATTTCTACGCTGATATTTTTATCGGGCAACAAATTTCCGATAATATACAATACGCTTTGGCGTGAACATTCGCAATGTGATGCGTCTTTTACTTTTCCGCTTGCTACCTCCGGACAGACACACGCCGGGTAGCCAATTTCATAAATATGTCCTTCTTCAATTGTCTTTGCAGAAAGCCATTCTGTATTTCCGTATCGTTTGTACTGTTCGTCTAAACAGCGACCACATTCTTCAAATTGCTCTCTTTGCATTGGCAATATCGTATCCTTGACACAATGGATTGCCTTGTCTCTATAATTCATTTTATTTTCTTATTTAGATTCGCTTTCTAGTTCTTGATTCAAGTATTTCGCTTTTTTGTTATAGGCATATAAATATCTGTTTGAAAATAGATTACTCAATAGGTTACACAATAGATTACTCTGGAGGTTACCATAAATGATAATCTTTTATCTGAATTGTAAACTCATTTATGGCATCATATCTCAGCTTCGAAACAGAAGAGTTTATTTTCGCTATTTTCTTCGTTAAAAACCTTTCGATGAAATTCATTTTGTCAAACTGAAACTCACCGCCTAAAATGGCTTTGGGAATCGATAATCTCTGTAAGAACTCCGGGAAAGCCTTGTTCATTTCTTCCGCTTCTTGTTCTTCGTTCATACAACAGATGAACAACCCTATTACTTTTTGCTCTAATAACGGTTGGTTATTGTGACAGAATTGAGTAACTTTTCGGTTTGGAGAGCCCGCATAAATAGCTGTTCCAAGAATTATTCGATCGTAAGTTCGGATATCAGGTCTCGGACACTCCTTTAATGAGATGTAGTCAACTTTATTAGTCAACTTTTCTCCGATAAGGTGTGTTACTCGCTCGGTAGTTCCATGTTTTGAATAATATATGATAGCTGTTTTCATTTTCAACAGGCATAAGCGGTTTAAAATAGCCGTTAATAAGTGGCATGGTTATCCTCTGTAAAGGTAGAGACTTTATTCTGACTAGCAAACAGTTTTCGATATAATTAATCTATACCTTGTTTTTCTCATATTTGAAAAATATGTTCCCCATCTCAAAACGAGACAGGGAGCATTCCTTAATTTATAATAATGTACAGGTGCCAAGATTGATTCCATAATACCTGTACATATTGAAATTCCTACTTAATATCCCGGATTTTGATACTCGCTGCCATTGGTGATTGTTGCAGTAAATGTAGTTGAAATGGGACGTAATGCATAATTCGGGTGAAAGAATTGTGCTAAGTCCGGATGAGTATTCTCCAGATACTCCGAGTTCTTAAACATTCCTGTCCGTTTCAAGTCGTAGAAGCGGCAATATTCTCCGCAAAGTTCACGGCCTCTTTCATCTAAGATATCACGCACCGTAATACTCCCTGTAAGCGGATTTGCTCCGGCACGTTCACGAACCTTGTTGATATAACCGGCTGCATTTGCACCACCATTCAGGTAAATATCAGCTTCTGCCGCAATCAAATAAACTTCTGCCATACGCATGATAAATGTTGCATTCAGATTACCGTTTCTCTGTTTGGAAGCATTGGCTACATAATAATTACTGCTGTTATGCTTATTCAGTGACGGATAATAGTAGCGGAACTGGTTCTCGTTTGTGCCGTCATCCTTGTAATTGCCTGTGATGTTTGTATAAGCATAATTCATGTTCACGTTATTATTGTCATTACTATATACATGGTGATAATCAATCAGCAAGTAATCAGAAATATGTTCTTTTTGCTTTTCTGTAGCATAATCAATGTCCTGGGGCATGATAAACTTAATGGCTAAGTCACCTTTATTCAGAGCTTTGCCAATGACGGTTTCTTCTTTGTCATACATATGTACGGCACTCTCATCCCACGTGTAATTCTTGTTCGCGTTCCATTCAGTAGTGAACGATTCATGAAATCTGGGGTCCAATGTTCCGTCTTTCTGTACATACAAACTCAACAAATGCTGTGTGGGCATAAAGATACCGGTAATTGAGCCTTCCCAAGTAAGGCGTGTTTCCTGATTATCTTCACGAGCACCAAACTTATTGATATTGCATAAGAAATACTCATCGTTGCGATTTAGCTTGTAATTTCCGTTGCTTGATCCGTGACCGTCTGCTCCTGCATACCAGCGATGTTTCCAGAGAGCTTCTTTGTTTTCCCAGTTATTGCTCTCTTTAAACACTTCGCTATACGATGGATACATATACGTATTGTATTTCCCACCGCCAGTTTCGCAATCGGTAATCAATTTCTTGGCTGCATCCAGAGCTTCCTGCAAATATTCGGTGCTTCCATATTCGTACGTCTGCAAGCAGGCTTTAGCCAGAAAACCGAGAGCGGCTTTCTTTGTCGGGGTGGTAGTAGTTGCATGCGTACCTGTTGGCAACCATTCGGATGCAAATCTTAAATCGGGCAGGATTACTTCCTGATAGATAGTCATCGGATCGGTACGGGTGGGGGAGTAAGTCAGTGTTTCCGCTGTTATCGGTTCTGTGAGCATCGTCACTGCTCCGAATTGTTCCACTGCATTGAAATAATAGACAGCTCTAAGAAAACGGGCTTCCGCAATCTTGGCATTCCGTTCCTCTTCCGTGGTGTAAGGAGGTTTGTCTCCTAATGCGATAGCTTCGTTACAGGCTCCCACACCGTCGTACGTCCCGTTCCACCAATTATTGGTGTAAGTCGTATTGGGTGATGTTCCTGCGAAAAACCAGAACCACTGTGTGTAACTTGTTGATTCGTTGGCTTTATACGTCCAAAGATCGGTGTCGCCTTCAGTCAGTGACATCCAGTCCGCAGAACCGTAGTAAAACCTTTCCATGGCAAAATAACACTGGTTAATCAGGGTTTCATATCCATCGATGGAAGTAGCCAAAGCCTCTTTGGTAAATGCGCCCGGGTTGTATTCCTCCAAGGTGCAGGAATGTAGAGATAAGGCCGAGAACAGCACACTGCAAAATATGAATTTTATATATATCCTTTTCATGATTATAATCTTTTGTTAGAATGTCAAATTAACGCCAAAAACAAATTGCCGGTAGGTAGGAAATGCATCCGAACCGTTGGTTTCGGGATCAGTATCTTTCAACTGCTTATCTTTTACAAAGATGAACGGATTGTAGGCTGTGGCATAAATACGGCATTTCTCCATTAAAACTTTGCGGGAAATATTGACGGGTAGTGTATATCCCAGCGTGATATTCTTAATCTTAATGAAGGAGCCGTCGCGCACTCTTAATGAAGGATATACGGTTTTTTGTTCGTCTCCCGTTCCGGGACGGGGGAAATAGGCTCCTTGATTATCCTCTGTCCAGTAGTCTACGCCTGCCAGTTGATTCTTGGTTACGCTCTGTTCGGCGGTATAATAACCGAGCAGGTCACTGTTGATTGTCTGCCCGTAGCGTGCCATTGCAAAGACGGATAAATCGAAGTTCTTGTAGGTGAAGGAGTTGTTCAGTCCGATGATCCAATCCGGATTGGAATGTCCTAGAATTTGCCGGTCTTCCGTACTGTATTTATGCACACCTCCATCGCCTTTCTGGTCTAAGGTTTCTATCTTGATGAATCCGGGTTTTACGCCGTAGGCATCCAATGTTTCCTGTGGAGTATCGGTTCCCCAAATTCCGGTATATTTATATCCGTAAATAGCTTTAATCGGTTCACCGACAAACAGGTTTTCGGCGATCAGATCACCGTCAGGCAGATCGTCTATTTGTTCCTTGTTCCAGGTGACGGATAAAGTGGTGTTCCATGTGAAATCTTTATGCCGTATGTTGTGCGAAGTGATCGTTGCTTCCACACCTTGGTTACTGGTCTGGGCGATGTTCTGCCAGATAGCCAGAGGCGATCCCCATCCGGTCAGACCGCTGGTGATGGGCAATGTACGTTTGAATAATAATCCTTTGGTGGTTGTCTTGAACCATTCTACCGATCCGTCAATGCGACCGTTCAGGATACCGAAATCCAACCCCACATTCCAGTTGTATGACTTCTCCCAGCCGAGATCGGAACTACCGTAGGTACCGGAGTATTGCGTGAAAGGAACAATCTTCCCATTAATGGAAATTCCCGAAGCGGTATATACGTATGCTTGTGTTGTGGTGCTGTATGCGGTGGTTCCTCCCGAGTTACCCGTGATGCCGTAGCTCACTCTCAATTTCAGGTTGTCCAGCCAACTACGTGTCTTTCCCATAAATGCTTCGTCCGATATTCTCCACGCCAGTGCACCTGCGGGGAAAGCATCCCATTTATGTCCGGTGGAGAATTGTGAAACACCGTCCCAACGGGTCGAGAAGTTAAATAGGTATTTACCCTTGTATGAATAGTTCAGACGGAAGGCAAAAGACATTTTCTGCGTCTGTGCGAAGTCGGATTCTACATGTTGGGAAGTGCCCGATGTCAGTCGCCAGAAAGACCATTGATCTACCATTTGACCGCTGGCGGCAGCCATACTGCTTTCCGACTGGTTCTTATTCCAGGAAGTAATCAGTGAACCTCCCAGATTATGGTCTTTGGCGATGGTTGTGTTGTATGCGAGAATATTTTCCCAAGTGTAATTCCAGGCATTGTTGTTGGTGATGGAAGCATGCGGTGAACCTGCATAAGACGGACGGTTGGCATTGCACTTCTCTCCCCAGTATTGCCCGCGGCGTGAGTGATTCAACGTACCATTGACACGACTGGTAAAAGTCAGGTCTTTGACGGGAGTTAGTTCGACATAGCCACTCACGTTCAGGTAGGTGGAACGTGTGTTGTCTACATACTGATTCTCTATAAAATCACTCATCGGGGAATATTGTCCCGTGATGTATTCGTGATTGATCTCCCCTTCTTCGGTATAAGCATCACCCAGCGGGATGGCGGAGAGAGATTTGGTGAATGTGTTTTTCACACCGGAGTTCAAGTCCCGGTAGACTAAATTGGAGGTAAAGCCCACCTTTGCCCATGAAAATATCTGTTGATCCAGGTTGAGGCGTAACGAATATCTGTTCAGATTTTCGTTATTAAGTAAACCTTCTTCCCGATTGTAGGAAGTCGAAGCAAATAATTTTGTCTTTTCAGTGCCACTGCTGACCGAAAGACTGTATTTCTGTGTGGTAGCTGTGTTGCCCGACACTTCATCTATCCAGTCTATCCATTTGCCGTCGTTGTATGCATCTATAAAATCCTGTTTCCCCAGTAGGGCGGACATATCGGTAGGATAGTCACCGTTTTTATATTTATATGCTTCCCGTTGGTAGGTGACCCATTCATCCCGCGTCATCCCATGCCTGTAGTTGGGTGAACCGCTGAATCCGTAATAAGCATCGAAGTTTACGGTCGCTTTTCCCTCTTTTCCTCTTTTGGTGGTGATGATTACAACGCCGTTTGCTCCTGCGGAACCATAAATGGCGGTGGAAGAAGCATCTTTCAATACATCTACACTCTCGATGTCCGACGGGCTGACCTGGCTATAGCTGCCGGGGATTCCATCGATAATAAACAACGGTTCGTTGCTGCCATAAATAGATCGTGAACCACGTAACAGGATAGTGACATCACCTCCTACCTGTCCCGAAGTTTTGGTGATATCCATTCCGGGTATCTTGCCTTGAAGGGCTTCCATCACATTATTGGTAGGAGCGGCCAGTACTTCCGCACTTTTGACGGAGGTTACTGCCCCCGTCAAATCCCGTTTTTTGACCGATCCGTATCCTACCACCACTACTTCATCAATCAGTCTGGCATCTTCCGTCAGTATGATTTCCAGCTTGTTCTTGTTGCGTGTATTGACTTCCTGTTCCGTGTATCCCATATAAGATACCTTTAATATTGCATTGGGCGATACGCGCAGTGTGAATAGTCCGTCTACATTCGTAATTGTCCCGTTACTGGTACCTTTTTCAACGATATTCGCTCCGATAATCGTCTCTCCTTGAGAGTTTTTCACTACACCCGAGATCGTTCTGCTCTGTTGGCAATAAGCCCGTGTTGATCCAAGTATCGATAATGAACCTATTAATAGGAATAATAGGTAAAAATTCATTCTATAAACAGTCTTTAGGGGATTATTCTCCCCTATGTTTGTTTTATCAGAAAATGATTTCATGCTTTTTGTTTAATTGTATGTTTACTAATTTGTTTTTGGATAGCTAAATTTCCGGATGATTTAAAGCTATGTTTCGATTGTAATGATTTTACTTACCCCATAGGCTATTAGATTTTATTGGTTAAATGATAATTGTTCAGAATGTCAATGCCAATTGAACATTATTCTGTTACTGTTTTGAATGTGGCGCCACGATTCATGTCAGTAAAAAAACTGACAGGGCAAAATTATGCATATAGAACTGGGGATTGAAAAAAATAAAGTTGACTTTGATTTGATTTGGGTTGATTTTTACTATCTTTGTCTCAATGTACTACTTAAAAAAATAATGATATGGATATCGAAGTAAAAGATAAAGCGAACCGGAGACATGTAGGGCATAATCTACAAAAGATCCGTGTTTACTTTGGTATGAAGCAGGAAGCTCTAGCAGCTGATCTTGGTGTAAACCAGCAGGTCATCTCAAAGATTGAGAAACAGGAAGAAATAGAAGAAGGCCTTTTAAATCAAATTGCTTCTGTATTGGGAATATCTGCAGAAGTGATTAAAGACTTTGATGTGGAGAAGGCTATCTATAATATTAATAATATCAGAGACAACACCTTTGAACAAGGTTCCACATCAATCGCACAACAATTCAATCCATTGGATAAAATAGTGGAATTGTATGAACGTTTACTCCAAAGTGAAAGGGAGAAAGTGGAGTTACTGAAAAATAAGTGATTATAAATTAGTAGATTGAGGTAGGTTAAAAATAAATTTATTATTATGGAAACTGAATTTTATACAAACAATTCGCATTTGGGACGGAAAATAGAACGAATACGGCGTCTTCGTGGCATGACGCAGACTGATTTGGGGGAACTATTGGGAGTGACTAAACAGGCTATTTCCAAAATGGAGCAATCGGAAAAAATAGATGACGATAAATTAAAACAAGTAGCTGACGCGTTAGGTGTCACGGAAGATGGCTTAAAGAAATTCACGGAAGAAACAGTCCTATATAGCACAAACAATTTTTATGAGAATTGTCATGTGAGTGCATCTAATATAGGTCCTATAACTCATGTGGAAAATCTCAATCACTTTTCAATGGAGCAAGCTGTGAAATTGTTTGAGGAATTGTTGAAAATAGAAAGAGAAAAATATAGTAAGGGAAAAGAAAATAGTAAGTAAAAAGGCAATCTTTTCTTGAAAGAATGTTGAAAAAAAGATGTTTGGTTATTCATTCGGACATAATTAAGATCTGATTGAAACTTTATAAATAATATTTTTTACTGTAAATGTTGATGTATCCAAACTCTTTTTAATTCAAGGAGTTTGGATACTATTTTTAAGTTTACTGCATTATGGTGTAGTGTTCATAACACAAAGGCAATTATTTCGGGTGACAAGATAATATTTTTTTCTTTGAAAAAAATATCACAAAATTTTATTTGAAGGCTAATTTAGTTATTCTGCGTCCTTATTACTTTTTGTATCATTAGTATGATCCATACAGATATAACAAAGGGAGCGGTTAAGGTAGTGATACCCAAACTCATTCCTAAAATCTGTAATACGGTGGACAGTAAGACAGAGCATCCTGCCCATACGCCACTTTCCCAGCCCGTTCCTCCTAAAGCTATTGCACATAATACCCCATTATAGCCCATTAATCCGGCATTTAAGTCTGTAGCATCCACTTCAAGTAAAATGGCTAGGGGAATAGGAAGAAGTGCTCCCAAGATAGTATAGAGACTTGCCTTTCGAGAATTAATCAAAATGCCTATAAGGAAACATAATCCGGATAGAATTGTATTTCCCTGAAACATGACTTGCCCTATACCTAAGCAGAAGGCTTGGAAATAATTAATATTCTGTGTGGTATCAATAACCGTATCGGAAACTAATAGTAAATCTGGTATAAACCAGCTGCAAACTCCCAGCATTCCCCATATAGCAAGAATGAAAGGAGCAGTAAAGCCAGGAATTAAACGTTGCTGATTAAAAAAATAGGCAATCCATGTGGAAAGGGCCGAAGCGATAATCAACATGATTAAACTGCCTACTGATAATTGAAGAAATACGCCAACTGCTATACCTACTAAAGTTCCATTAAATCCGTATAATCCATTTTTAATATCATCATACTTATATCCCGAAAAATGGGCTGTCAGTGTACTTATTATATTACCGCAGACTGCTAGTATTCCCATTTGCCATGAGTTTAGAAATATTCCGATTAGCATGAATAATCCGGATAACGCATTATTCTGAAACATCACTTGTCCTATTCCACGTCCCAGAATAAGTAATAAATTGTGTATAAAGACCATTTGTATAAAAGATTGACTGATAAAATGATGACAAAAGTACAACCTTCTATTGAAAATAGCAATATCAAGAGATGGAGAATTAGAAAAGTGTAAAGAGATGTGGAATTATCATGTACGGTCAATTCACTAATTATTGTGCTAAGCATAATATTCATGACTATGTTAATGATTTACTTATAGGGGATGAATCTCGTTTTGATTGGACAGGAATAGATTTAATAGTTCCTTATTGGCCTTACTGTTAATTGAAAGTTCTCTGTTTTTTTGGAAAACATCCAAAGAACTGGAACATTCACCGCAGATATCTACTCCGATAATTTCTTCTTTTTTTAGAATGATGGAGAGGAGTTTCTCCAATTCGGTCAGTGATAGGGAACCCTGATCCCAATTGGTTACTGCTGATTTTATGTCCAATACATCTTTGTCCACTGATATATAGACAGGCTCATTCAGATGTTCATGAGAGAATCTGTTCCATCCTTCTTCGTGAGAAAGTTCTGTTTCGCTATAAAACTTTAATTTTTCTCCATAATTGGGATGCAGTGCTTTGATCAACTTTTCAGCAGCACCGACGATACATACTTTTTGAAGATAAGGATTTGTATCCAATACTTTTTTCACCCAACATCCGCATGACATTAGATTGTCAAATAAGGAAGGTTGCATATCTGGATGATGATCAAAGACAACTAGTGAGAATGGGGTCTTTATTTTATCCGTCCAAAA
>OGOA01001593.1_pt1 | contig 10631 bp, 8 predicted proteins | sample 1573621 | NCBI WGS metagenome assembly OGOA01 (sample SAMEA2581917, study PRJEB24529) | metagenome | biome: Human gut stool | place: China | collected 2011
CCCCACGGGTGTGGGGGAAATGTTCCACCACTTACAAGTGGTCAATCAGCGCCCGCAGCACTGTTTATATTTCTTCCCGCTGCCGCAGGGGCAGAGGGAAGGAGCGGTATGCTTCGATTTCTTCACTTTCTGAAGCGATTCCGAAGGAATTATTCCTCGGAAACGTCCGGATCGCCGAACTCAGCCTGAGCCGCACGGGCAGCGCGCTTGCGTTCGAATTCCTTCAGATAGCGCTTGCGCAGACGGATCGACTTCGGGGTGATTTCCACGAGTTCGTCGTCGTTGATGAATTCCACAGCGCTTTCCAGCGTGAGCTGGGTCGGGGGCACGAGGCGGATCGCTTCGTCGGAGCCGGAAGCACGCACGTTGGTGAGGTGCTTCGTACGGATCGCGTTCACGACGATGTCGTTTTCACGCGAATGCTCGCCGATGATCATGCCTTCGTACACAGCGTCGCCCGGGCTCACGAAGAGACGGCCGCGTTCCTGGATGTACCAGAGAGCATAGGCCACGGCATTGCCGTCTTCACCGGAGATGATGGCGCCGGAACGGCGTTCGCCGACGCTGCCCTGCTTGATCGGGGCGTAGTCGTCAAACACGTGGCTCATGATGCCGGTGCCGCGGCACATCGTCATGAAGAGGCTCTGGAAACCGATCAGGCCGCGGGCCGGGATACGGTACTCAAGGCGCACACGGCCCTTGCCGTCCGGCTCCATGTCGGTGAGTTCGCCCTTGCGGCGGCCGAGCTCTTCCATCACGGAACCCTGATGTTCTTCTTCAACATCAACCGTCAGGAGCTCATACGGCTCCATCTTGACGCCGTTCTCTTCCTTGATAATCACGCGCGGACGGGAAACGGCAATTTCGAATCCCTCGCGGCGCATATTTTCAAGAAGAACCGTGAGATGCAGTTCACCGCGGCCGGACACGAGGAACACCTTCTCATCCTTCGTGTTCTCGACGCGCATGGCGACGTTCGACTTCAGCTCGCGGGCGAGACGCTCACGGATCTGGCGGCTCGTCACGAACTTGCCTTCCTTGCCGGCGAGAGGCGACGTGTTCACCATGAATTCCATCTTGAGGGTCGGCTCATCGACGTGCAGCATCGGGAGCGCTTCCGGATGATCCGTGCTCGTGATGGTTGTGCCGATGTTCAGATCTTCAATACCCGTGACGAGAACGATGTCGCCGGCCTGAGCGGAGGGCGTTTCCTTGCGTTCAAGGCCTTCGAACTGAAGAATCTGATTGATCTTGCCGCGCTTCGGCGTATCTTCCGGACCGTCCATGAAGCAGACATTCTGGCCAGCGGTCAGGGTGCCGCGGTGCACACGGCCGATACCGATCTTGCCGACGTAGCTCGAGTAGTCGAGCGAGCAGATCTGGAGGATCAGGTTGCCGTTCGGATCGTCTTCACGGACCGGAACCTTTTCGAGCACGGTGTCGAGAATGGCGTCAAGGTTGCCGATCTTCTTCAGCTCTTCGACGTCGTCGGTGAGGCCTGCGTAGCCATTCAGGGCGGAGGCGTAGATCACCGGGAAGTCGAGCTGTTCCTCGGTCGCACCGAGCTTATCGAACAGATCAAACGTCTGGTTCACAACCCACTCAGGACGGGCACCCGGACGGTCAACCTTATTCACGATCACGATCGGCTTCAGGCCCTGGGCGAGTGCCTTGCGGGTCACGAAGCGGGTCTGCGGCATCGGGCCGTCAACCGCGTCAACGAGCAGCAGCACACCGTCCACCATGGAGAGCACGCGCTCCACTTCACCGCCGAAGTCGGCGTGCCCGGGGGTATCGATGATGTTGATGTGAACGCCCTTCCACTCAACGGCGCAGTTCTTCGCGAGAATCGTGATGCCGCGTTCCTTTTCGATCGCGTTGCTGTCCATCACGCGCTGTTCAACTTCCTGGTTTTCACGGAAGGTGCCGGCACACTTCAGAAGGCCGTCCACCAGGGTCGTCTTACCGTGGTCAACGTGGGCAATAATCGCAATATTGCGAATGGCTCTTGTCATTTCTCTTAGTCTCTTTAATCAGTAGCTATTAATCTTTCCGGAGCAAGCACGCCGCGTTCATTCACCGTAGCGGTCCCCAGCAATTCCTTTCCCGGTCCATAGACCCGCACTCTCCCGCGTTCCGCGAGGTGAAGCGCAAGCCTCTGTCCGTTCTTAAACCTCTCAGTCTCAGCGGCCGCCAGTTCAACGGGCGCGAGGCTCTGGATCAGCTCATCTGGCGGACGGAGCATCGCCCGGCGTTTTATCGCGTCGGGTTCCCGCTCCAGTGTCTCCAGAGTAATTGCATCCTTCAGATCCAGATCTCCAACGCGGGTCCGGCAAAGCGCTGACATCGTCGCGCCACATCCGAGGAGGTGTCCAAGATCTTCAATCAGAGTGCGGATATAGGTTCCTTTGGAAACCACACACTCCATTTCCACCGTATTTCCATCAAGCGACAGAATGTCAAAACGGTAGATTGTAACCAGTCTCGGCTCTCTTTCCACCGTTTCACCCTGCCGGGCGAGGCGGTATAGCGCAACTCCGTCACGCTTCAGAGCCGAATACATCGGCGGAACCTGTTTGATCGGGCCGGTAAGTTTCGCGGCAGCGGCCTTCACTTCATCCAGTGTCACAGAGACTTCATGCGTCTTCAGCACAGTCCCCGTACGGTCGCCGGTATCCGTTTCCACGCCAAGCGTTGCCACGGCTCTGTAAGCCTTGTCAGCGTGCAGCAGATCGGCGGAGAACTTCGTTGCCTCACCGAAAGCGAGCGGCAGAAGTCCGGTCGCCATCGGATCGAGCGTTCCGCAGTGCCCGGCCTTCGCCGCGTTCAGCAGGCGGCGGGCCGTCTGCAGTTCGCGGTTAGAGCTCGCGCCTTCCCCCTTATTCAGGAGGAGTACGCCGTTCACGCGGTCGCCATGATGACCTCTTGGCACGTTACTTCCCCGGATTCTGATCCAGCGCTTCCGCGATCAGCTTATCCATCGCGAAGCCGCGGTCCACACTCGTGTCATACACGAAGTGAAGCGTCGGAACCGTGTGGATGCGCAGCTGCCTGAAAATCAGGCTGCGGAGCATACCGGCCGCGGCGTTGAGCCCTTCGCGGCAGGCTTCCGGTTCAGAACCGATCACCGTGAAATAAATGTTCGCGTGCGCGTAGTCCGGCGTGATTTCGCAGCCGGTCACAGTGACAAAACCAACCCGAGGATCACGCACCTCTTTCGGGATCAGTTCGGCGATATCATGCGCAATCTGATCGGCAATTCTGGTCGAGCGCCCGGGCTTAGCCTTTCTCACGTTATCTCTACCTCAAATCAAAATTCAAAAAATCAGAATGCCACCTGCCCCCGGATTGCTCCGGGGAGAGGCGGCATGCGTTCCGCTGCTTAGAGCGTACGGGCGACTTCCGTCACCTCGAACACTTCCAGCTGATCGCCTTCCTTGATGTCCTCGTAGCCCTTCAGCGAGATACCGCATTCCTGGCCGGCATTCATCTCGCGGACGTCATCCTTGAAGTGCTTCAGAGAGGCGAGTTCGCCGGTCCAGATCACCACGTTGTCGCGCAGCAGGCGGATATTCGCGTTGCGGCGGATAACGCCTTCCACGACACGGCAGCCGGCGATGTTGCCAACCTTCGGCACGTGAATAACCTGACGGACTTCGGCAAGACCAAGGTTCGTTTCCTTCTTCACCGGGGCAAGCATACCGCCCATGGCAGCCTTGATCTCGTTCACGGCATCGTAAATGATGTCGTAGTAACGGATCTCAACGCCTTCGTGCTCGGCAAGCTTTCTCGCACCAGCATCGGCTCGGACATTGAACCCGACGATGATGGCGCCGGAAGCAATGGCGAGGTTGACGTCGGTTTCAGAAATACCGCCCACCGCGGAGTGAACGATCTGAACGCGGACTTCGTCGGTCGACAGCTTCTGGAAGGCCTGGACGATAGCTTCCTGGGAACCCTGAAGGTCAGCCTTGACGATGAGGGGCAGAGTCTTCTGCTTGCCGTCATTGTCCTTGAAGATGTTCTGCAGGCTGGCGGCCTGAGCCTTCGCGAGCTTCACGTCACGGTACTTGCCCTGACGGAAGAGAGCGATTTCACGTGCCTTGCGTTCATCAGGCAGGACGAAGAATTCGTCACCGGCCTGCGGAATGCCGGAAAGACCCTGGATTTCCACCGGGATCGACGGACCGGCATCTTTCACCGGCTTGCCGTTTTCACCGACCATCGCTCGGACACGGCCGAACTGAGCACCGGCGAGCACCACGTCACCGCGGTTAAGACGGCCGGACTGCACGAGGACAGAGGCCACCGGGCCACGGCCGCGGTCGAGTCGGGATTCCAGCACGACACCGCGGGCCAGACCCTGATCCGGAGCCTTGAGTTCCAGCATTTCGGCCTGGAGCAGTACGTTTTCGAGCAGCTCATCGATACCGAGACCGGTCTTCGCGGACACGTTCACGAACGGAGCGTCGCCGCCGTACTCTTCCGGAATCACCTCATTCTGAACGAGTTCCTGCTTCACCACTTCCGGATGGGCGCCGGGCTTATCGCACTTATTGATAGCGACAACGATCGGCACGCCGGCGGAACGGGCGTGAGCAATAGCTTCCTTCGTCTGGGGCATGACACCGTCATCGGCGGCCACCACCAGAATCACGATATCCGTCACCTGGGCACCGCGGGCACGCATGGCGGTAAACGCCTCATGGCCCGGGGTATCGAGGAAGGTGATGATGCCGCGCGGCGTCTTCACGTGGTAGGCGCCGATATGCTGCGTAATGCCGCCCGCTTCGCCAGCCGCCACACGGGTGCGGCGGATGTAGTCGAGGAGGGAGGTCTTGCCGTGGTCAACGTGACCCATGATCGTAACGACCGGGGGACGCGGAACCGCGGGGTATTCATTCTTGTCACCGATTTCGCCGAGGAAGGCTTCCGGATCGTCAGCCTTAGCAACGACCGGCTTGTGGCCCATTTCCTCAACAACGATCATCGCGGTGTCCTGATCGAGCATCTGGTTGATGGTGACCATCTGGCCATCCTTCATCAGCTGCTTGATCACTTCCGTCGCCTTCACAGCCATCTTGCGGGCGAGATCCGCGACCGAAATGGTCTCCGGAACTTCCACCTCGCGCACGATCGGTTCATTCGACTGATTCTGCGAGGAGTTGCCGCCATGATGACGGTCCTGACGACGGCCGCGGCCGCTGCGCCAGGAGGATCCATCATCATCCATGCCGCGGGTCTTGATCTGACGATGACGGCCTTCGTCATCGCGGTGTTCGCCGGCCTTGCGGGTCTTCTTCGCGGGGCGGGCGGAGGCACCGTCACCGGAAGCCTTCGGAGCGGCGGCCGGACGCAGATGAGCCGGGCGCTTCTGCTCGGTCTTCTTGGCGGCGGTCTTCGCGGGCTTTGCTTCTTCAGCCTTGGTCTCGGGCTTCGCTTCCTCAGCGGGCTTCGGCTTCGGAGCATTCTTCGGACGGTTCAGCATTTCGCGGATGGCGGCAGCTTCAGCCTCAGCCTTCGCACGGGCAGCGGCGCGGCGCTTCTCTTCCTCTTCGCGCTGCTTTGCGCGGGCGGCATTCAGAGCGGCAGCCTCAGCAGCAGCCTTTGCGCGGGCAGCCTCACGGCGGGCGGCTTCAGCCGGATCCACCTTGGCGGCCTTTTCAGCGGCAGCCTTGGCCTGCATAGCGTGGGATGCGCGGATAGCAGCCGCGTCACGCTCGGCGCGGGCGCGTTCCTCAGCCTGACGGCGGGCGCGCGAGGCGTTCTTCTGCTCACGCTGGTTCTTTTCATGCTCAGCCGCAGCGCGGGCCTTTTCTTCAGCGGCGCGGCGTTCAGCCTCTTTGCGGGCGGCTTCTTCAGCAGCCTTCTTCTCGCTTTCTTCAGCGGCGCGGGCAGCCTCTTCAGCCTGGCGGGAAGCCTGTTCAGCTGCCTCACGCTCGGCGCGGGCTTTGTCCTCAGCATTGCGGGCCGCAAGTTCCTTCTGGATCTCAGCGTCACGGGCAGCTTCGGCAGCCGGATTCTTCACGAAAACACGGCGGCGGCGCACTTCCACCTGAACGGTGCGGGTGCGGCCCGTGGAGTCAGCCTTCTTGATCACGGACTTTTCCTTGCGGGTAACCGTAATTCTGCGGGGCTTTTTCGGCGCCTCGCTGCTTTCCTCATTCGCGCGCTCTAGGCGGAGCGATTCAAGCAGCTTCGTCTTATCGCCTTCGGAAAGTTCGTCGGTTTCAGAGTTCTTGCTCACACCGGCTGCCTTCAGCTGAGCGAGCAGGGTCTTGGCTGCTACCTTCAATTCCTGGGCGAATTCGAAAACTGTTTTATTTGCCATAAATATTTTTTCCCCTAATCTCTTTCAGCCTACGGATAAACCACTGCGCGAGCTGCAATAATCAGATCGGCGGCCGTTTTCTCATCAAAGCCAGTCTTTTCAACCAATTCGTCAGTGGCCAAATCAGCCAAATCATTAACGTTTCTGACGCCGGCGGTCACAAGAGCGCTCACCTTGTCGCCGTCAAGCCCCGGAAGCTCCAGCAGGCTCTTATCGGCGAGGCGGAGGTTCTCTTCACGCTTGATAGCGCGGCGCGTCAGCACTGAACGGGCGCGGGAACGAAGTTCCTTGACGGTATCTTCGTCAAAAGCGCCGATTTCGAGCAGCTCCTTCTCGGGGATGTAGGCAACGTCTTCGATGGAGGCAAGGCCTGCATCGATCAGAGCATCAGCGGCATCTTCGTCAAGATCAAGCTGTTCCATGAACTCGCGGCGGCTGGCGTCGGTTTCGGTCTTGTGCTTTTCGTCTGCCTGATCTGCCGTCATGATATTGATCTGCCAGCCGGTCAGCTCAGAGGCGAGACGCACATTCTGACCGCGGCTACCGATCGCCACGGCGAGTTTCTCTTCCGGAACCACCACATCAGCGCTCTTGTCGTCTTCGTTCAGAACGATGGACTGAACTTCAGCCGGCTTCAGAGCCTCAAGCACGTAGAGGGCCGGATCCTCGTTCCAGAGCACGATATCAATATGCTCGTTGGAAAGTTCGGCGGTCACCGCGTTCACGCGGCTGCCGTGGATACCGACGCAGGTTCCGATCGGGTCAATGCGGGAGTCGTGAGCAAGCACAGCCACCTTGGCGCGAAGGCCGGGGTCGCGGGCGACGCTCTTGATCTCGAGGAGACCCTCTTCGATTTCGGGAACTTCAAGCTCGAACAGCTTCTTCAGGAAGTCCGGGCTCGTGCGGGAAAGAATGACCTGCTTGCCACGCTGGCTGTCTTCGACACGCAGCACGTAAGCCTTCACACGGTCCCCAGGATGAATATTTTCGCGCGAGATCATCTGATCACGCGGGAGGCGGGCATCAAGACGGCCGAGTTCAACGATCGCGTCGCCCTTATCCATACGCTTCACCTGTCCGCTCACGATCGATTCGCCGCGGTCCAGGAACTCCTTCACGATCTGAGCGCGCTCAGCATCGCGGAGGCGCTGCAGGATGACCTGCTTCGCATCCTGAGCAAAACGGCGGGCGTCAGAGTGAGCCGGAGTCACCGGGCGGACGATGTAATCGCCCTCGGAGAGATCCGGGTAGTCATCATGAATGTCGCTGTACATTTCCTCGCGGTCAGGCTCCTGCAGACCCTGATCGTCAGGAACAATCAGCCAGCGGCGCTCAGCGGAATAGTCGCCCGTTTCGCGGTCGATATGCACCACCACATCCGCATCCTCGCCCGGGAAAGTCGAGCGCTTGATTGCCGTGGCGAGAGCCACTTCCACAACGCCAAACACAACGTCGATGTCAACGCTCTTCTCGTGGGCAAGAACCTCGACCATATCAAGAAGATCTTTGCCGCTCATCGCTTTATTCATTTACGTCCACCTTTAAAATCAAGTTCTGCAATCAAGTGCGCGTGTTCTACTTCGGAGAGGGGGAATTCCACCGTAATGGGGGCTGCCTGCTCATGAGAACGTCCGCCCTTGCGGGCCTCCAGCCGACCGCGGAACGCCTGGGACGGCGTGCGGAAGGGCTTCTCGCCCGTGAATTCAAATTGAATCTGTTCGCTGCCCGGCTCGCCTGAGACCGAAAGAATCCGGCCATCAAGCTTGCGGCGCCCCGCTTCAGGAAAACCTTCGGCAAACATCGGGGCGAAGAGTTCCACGTGAGCCAGAGAACCCGCGAAACGGATCCAGTCCTTTGCTTTCTTCAGAGGTCTTTCAACACCCGGGCTCGTGACTTCGAGCCGCTTGTAATCCACATCTTCCGCGGCGAAAAGAGCGGTCAGCTGATTGCTGACGGCCTCGCAGTCGTTGACCGAAATGCCCCCCTCCTGTTCCGTGTCAATCGTGACGCGGAGCATAGAGCCAGGAAGGCGTTCCAGTTCAACAAATTCATATCCCATGCCCTCGACGGTATGGGCAATTGCCTCGCTCAAATCCATTGTTCTGGCAGTCATGTACTCTTTATATGTTCTTCGTTAGATAACTAACTGACAATTAAAAATGTTCAAAAAAAAAATGGGCACAGCGCCCATTTTCATTCGCCCGAATTCATTCCGGGCATTCCGGAATCTGAAAAAACGAAACCGGATATATGAAACCGAGACGCAGGACCAAACAGCAGTCCTGCGATTTAATTTTTGAATTATAACCTATTTTTTTCTCTCATTGCTAGGAAAATCCCGCAAAGTTAAAGGCGGGTACCGCTTCCATGGGCCCTTGGACGCCGGGCTCCGGTACGGCCTGATCCACCCTCCCGGTTTTCCCTCTTTGGAGCCTGTGATCGACGGTCTCTTCGCGGCGCGGACTTTCTGCCGTGGCCGTGTGAAAACTCCCCCTTCTCTGCCGCCTTCTGCTGCGCGAGCTTCAGGTGAAGGAGCCACTCCTGCACCGATTCCCGGCTCATTTCTGACTTTTCGCCGCGCCTCAGGCCGCGCGGCAGCTCGAGGTCGCCGAACCGCACCCGGATCAGCCGGCTCACCACAAGTCCCACCGCTTCAAACATGCGGCGCACTTCACGGTTCCGGCCTTCAGAGAGTCTCACGAGATACCAGTGATTCAGTCCCGTGCCGCCCTGATCAGAAATATGGGCAAAACGGGCCGGACCGTCGTCCAGCATGACACCGGTCACCAGACGCTCTCCCATTTCGTCGGTGAGCTCACCCGTCACACGCACCATGTACTCACGCTCGATCGCGTTTCTTGGATGCATGAGAAGGTTAGCGAGCTGGCCGCTCGACGTAAAGATCAGCAGCCCTTCCGTATTGAAGTCGAGACGGCCGACCACAATCCAGCGGCCTTTGTCGATCGGAGGCAGGTGATCAAAGACACTCGGCCGGCCTTCCGGATCCTTCATAGAAACAATCTCGCCCTCAGGCTTGTTGTACAGAAGAACGCGCGGCAAATCTTCCTCAGCGTCATCCCGCGAGACTTTTTTCCCGTCCACGCGGATTTCATCCTCGGGAAACACCCGGAGTCCGAGATAGGCGGTCTTCCCGTTCACTTCCACTCGGCCTTCATCAATCACAACTTCCATGGCGCGGCGCGAACCGAGTCCCAGATCAGCGAGCACCTTCTGAAGCTTCTCAGACTTGCCGCTTGCTTTGGCCTTCATTGCGGAAAGCGTACGCTCAGCCTCGAGCTCCGAGCCGGAGGGCACTTCCGGCATGCCGGGCTTTTCTTCAGGATTCGTCATTTTTCTGCTCTTCCGTTTCTAAAGGTTCATCAGGTTCATTGGGAACCGGTTCCTGGACAGGTTCAGGATCCGGTTTGATATCAGATCCCGATCCCGCGCCGTTTTTCGAGAGATCCTCGAACCCCGGCAGCCGGGGCTGCACTTCCGTGCTTTCAGGAATAACCGGCAGCGCTCTGAGGGACTCAAGTGAGAAGTCCTCCAGAAACTTAGCGGTCGTAGCCCAGAGGGATGGCCGGCCCGGCGTATCGCGGTGACCGACACACTCGATCCAGTCCCGGTCCTGGAGCTGCTTCATGATATTGGAATTCACCGTGACGCCGCGGATATCTTCAATATCACCACGCGTCACCGGCTGCTTATAGGCGATAATCGCCAGCGTTTCCAGAAGGGACTGCGTCAGTCCCTGCCGCTGTGGGCTTTTATACATATTGCGGATATATTCAAAGCATTCCGCCGCCGTACACATCTGATACGCGTCCGCAATCTCCACAATCCGCAGTCCCCGTTTTTCCTTCTCGTATTTATCCGCAAGGGAAAGCACGACTGCCCGCGTCGTTGCCTGATCCAGCTCAATCGTCTGCGCGATGGATGCCAAGGGCACCGCGTCACCGGCAATAAACAGCAGGGACTCCACAACCGCTTCTAGCTCCGATAATCTCATTCTGCCCCTCCTTCATCATATATTATTCAGAATATTTTTCAAGAGCTTTTATCCTGCGTAATCTGCACTTCCTTCTGCTTAATCAGCTCCAACAGCGCCAGAAAGGTCACAACCCTTTCCATCTTCCCTGCATTTCTGCGGAAAATGGTATGGAAGGCTGTTTTTTCATGCGGATGCAGAATCAGCATATCGCGGATATATTCCATCTTTTCCCCAACGGTAAATAAATCCTTCTGCACCGAACGGAAGGAGCTGCGCACCTTATCCTCCTTGGTTTCCTTTCTCGCC
>OGOA01001611.1_pt1 | contig 10528 bp, 6 predicted proteins | sample 1573621 | NCBI WGS metagenome assembly OGOA01 (sample SAMEA2581917, study PRJEB24529) | metagenome | biome: Human gut stool | place: China | collected 2011
TGATGCAAAGAATATATTTAACAAAAAAGTATCCTCCACATGGAAAATGGAGGATACCAATCTTTCGACATCATTGTTTGATTCTCCCTATTATTTTATCATGGTTATATCTGGGAATCAATAGAAATCCGTACAAATGTATCCCACCTGACCTTAGAAAAAACCTCGCAGAAGCTGAAAGTTTGTTGCACATTGCCCATTTTTGCATGAAAAAACCCAGCTGTAAACGATGGTGGGCAGAATAAGTGGTCAGATGGGTGTCCAAGACGCAGGAGGAAACAGAAATGGCACGACGGGGAGAAAACATTCATAAGCGCAAGGATGGTCGATGGGAAGGCCGCTACATCAAAGCGCGTACATCGGAAGGCAAGATTCAGTGGGGCTACGTCTATGGCGAGGTTTATGCAGAGGTCAAGCAGGTGCTGATTCAGAAGAAAGCGGAAGCGGGCTTCTACAATCTAAAGAGAACCGACCTGACCTTTGAAGCACTGGCTGAAGTATGGCTGCACTCCCTGCGGAACAGTATAAAAGAATCCACCTATGCGCATTATTCGTACACACTGCACAAGTATCTTCTCCCTGTTTTGAGCAAAGTGCCCGTTGCGTCCCTTGACGAGAGCTTTCTGGAACAGGCCATGCAGCAGATCATTGCGCCGATAGATGCCGCACACAAGCCGCTAGGGAACTCCTCTGCCCGGGAATGCCTCTCGATGCTGCGCCGCATCTGCAAATATGCCGCGCATTTACGCCTGATTCGTCCGATGGAACTGGAAGTAGCACTGCCAAAAGCTATCGACAAAATTTCTGCACCTCTCTCCCCGTCAGAACAGCAACGGCTTTATCAATATGCGCAGGAGAATCCAACAGCACGCAAGATGGGACTACTATTGGGACTTGAATTAGGTCTGCGTATTGGTGAGATTTGCGGCCTGCAATGGGGTGATTTTGACCTGAAACTTGGAATACTGAAAATCAATCGGACGGTCTGTCGAATTTCCTGTGGAAACGGTCATACAAAGGTAGTCATTCAAACGCCCAAGACCCGCACCTCACGTCGAGAAATTCCAATCCCGAAACAGCTGCTTGTTATCCTGAAAAAGCTGCGCGGAAACGCCAGTAATTCTACATGGTTTCTGTCCGGCAACGAGTCTAAGCCTACCGAACCCCGCTGCTACCGGAAAAGCATCAAGGCATATCTGAAGCAGGCAGCTGTCCGGCAAGTACGTCCACACGCGCTGCGCCATACCTTTGCAACGACCTGTCTGCAGGCGGGGTGCGATGTAAAGACCCTCAGCGAATTGTTAGGTCACGCTAACGCCAACATCACCTTGCAGCGCTATGTGCACTCTGACCTGACCCGAAAGCGCCGGGAGATGAACCGAATTTTCTCCCATCAGGTGTCCATGAGGGGCGGGGATGTGCTAAATATAACGTAATGGCGCACGATTTATACGCCGTTCCTCCATTTTCCATGTGGAGGATACTTTTTTGTTAAATATATTCTTTGCATCATGAGATACTTTTACGTACACAATACTGCACGAACTTCAGCACCTCATATTGAGTTGAACTTTATCCATGACTGTAAAAGATGCCGTTGCCAAACGCTTTGAACAGTTCTACGACCAGCGGGAGATACATCCCAACAAGTTGGCAACCCACGCCGGTGCATATTCCAAAATTGATTTATTGCTTCACTCATAGATACATTTTTATTCTACAAACTGCACCTCTTGCGAACACAAAAAACGCGTGTTATACTGAAGCCATCAAAAAACATTGGAGGTGTCCCATATGCCCCGTCCCAAAGGAAGCAAGAACAAGCCCAAGACCGTAAAAGCAACCGTTGATTTTGCTGCGCAGATTGCCGAAAAACAGTCTGCAAAGGAAGCCGCTGCCGCTGAAATTGCATCGATCACTGCGAACATCGATGCACTGAAAGCAGACCTGAAAACAAAGAAGGCAGCGCTGAAATCTATCGACAAGGAAATCGCCAGAATTGAAGCCAAAAAGGTCAAAGCTGAAACCAAAGCAGCGGAATCCGCAAAGAAAGCTGAAGCCGAGGACGTGCTGAAAAAACTGCTGGCCAGCGGCGTGAGTGCAGACGATATCCTCGCAAAGCTGAAGTGACCTGAAAATTTCTTACGCAGTAGCTGACGGAAACATCTACGTCGCAAGCAGTGCAACTTGGTACCAACTTGCGATTTTTGAATCGGATTTTTCAAAATCCAAATTCAAAATGCTTGTTGGGCTGTGCCCAATCCCCTTTCGTTCTGCATCGTGCGATGCAGGCTGCGCGTTTGTTCCAAACACTTCTATAACAAAAAAGATAGCCTAGGGCTCTTCCATAAGGGAAGAATCCTAGGCTATCTTCGTTTATCGGGACTTCATTTTTTCAGCGCCACTCTTTTCCTCTGCAAAGAACAGTTCTACATTTTTCTTTGCACGAAGAAGTTCCTGCATTTCTTCTTTCGCTTTACGATAATCCAGGTATACTGCTTTCTTTTCTGTCAGCAGCTTGGAATATTCCGCGTCCAACTCCTTGACCTTGGGGAGTTTTTTCAAGTTAGCTTCATTAAACGCCGCTTTCGCTGCCTTGTGCAGGGTGATCTCCGTGCGGTGCGTTTCCAGAAAGCGCTTGCTGTATCCGGTCTTGCGGTAGGCGTCATAGACCGGTCGCGTCTTGGCGTAGTTGATGATGTGCGCTTTCAGCACCGCGATTTCTGCTAGCCGCTTCTCTGATGCTTTAATGGAATCTCCCAGTTCATGATAACGTGCAGTTGCAGCATCCACACGCTCCTGCATTTCCTCGATGCTGCCGATTTTATTTTCCTGTAAGAAAACCAGCGTCCGGGACATTTCTTTTAAGTTGTGCTGCTTTGCCCAGCGGGCAAAACCCGTGCCTTTTCCCTCGGCTAGTTTTGCCTGAATGTCCACCAGCATCTGAAATTTTTGTTCCGGTGCCGGGCACTTTTGCCGCGGCCGATGTTCCGCTTCTCCGGCAAGGACAGCTTTCAGTTCTTCCTCGCTGTACCCTGCCCCCAAAGTGCGGAACCGGATGAATCGTTTCTGCCGTGCGCCCTTGACGGAGGTGTACTTTCCGCGTTTGACTTCATAGCCTTGCTGCTCCAGCTTTTGCAGAAAGTCCTCGTAGTCCTTGGGCTTTTCATCCAGAATGTTGTCAATCACACTGCATAGCCGGCCACGGTTGCTTTCTTTCGGCGGGTAAAGTGTTCGCTTCTGCCGCTCCCGGTAAGGCTTTATCTCAATGACGGAGAGCTGATGTTCTAAGCAGATCAGGTCACTCAACCGCTGCACTGCCAATGCTGAAAAGAAAAAATCCCGAAATTTTCGTGTGCCATCCAGCGCAGTGGAGTTATAAATAATGTGATTGTGGATGTGTTCCCTGTCTGTGTGAGTTGCAACGATAAATGCATATTTGCCCTTGGTGAAGCGCATCGCCAGCTCGTAGCCCACCTTGTTGGCCTCCGCTGCGGTAATCTCACCGGGGCGGAAAGATTGCCGAATCTGATAGGCGATCACATCATTTTTCTATCTGCGCCCTGTGGCAAGTTCGTATTGCCGCTTGGACAGCATAAATTCTTCGTCTGCGGTCAAAGGGCTGCACTCATAGCTACTGACCAGCTCTCCCCTGTTCGTTTTGTCAGGATTCTTCGCATAGTCCGTGCGGCTTTTCAGGCTGGCCGCAACCGTCTTGCCTTTGTTCTTGTGCAGCGCAATCAAACGTGTTGCAGCCATTCTGAATCACCCCCATGTGACAGCCAATACTTGAGCCACTTTGCTAACGAACACTTGAGCCACTTGTGGCGTTCAAAGCCCCCAAACAAAAAAGCCGCCCGAAGGCGGCAAAGATAAAAATACTTACAGTTCTGCAAGCCATTCGCTGAACCGTCCGATGCCCTCTGTGATGGCAGTTGCACCGAAAAAGAGAACGAAGCAGATAAACTCTGCCACCAGCAGAATGAAAAGCTGATCCCAAGTCTGGCGGTAGGCGGTGTAGATGCCGCAGCCGAAGATGTAGAGCATCAGCGGCGCGACCACATAGCTGGACAGGGTCAACAGCCATTTTGCCATCAGAGCCAGAAACGCCACAAAGAGAGAAATCTGGAAAAGAGCAATTTTCTTCAGCGTAAACATCATATCGAACACCAACCTTTCTTTTCGGCTCTATTATAAAGGTATCAACGATTGCGTTGCAAGGATGTCAACCCATATGTACCCCGCAGCCCTCCAACTGCGGGGAAAATTTTAAAGTTCTGCCAGCCGGGAAAGAATCTGCTTGCCGATGCTGATGAGTTCATCCAGCCGGGCGCGCAGGTCCTCCATGTCGGCAGCATAGACCCGGCCATTTTCATTGGCTACTTTGGCGTACTGGTTCAGATTATTGCTGCACATCTGCAAGAGATACGCCATGCGGCGCAGCTGCGGCAGATCCAGATACAGACAATATCCGTCCAGCGCCATCTTTCGCAGATAGGAGCCAATGCTTAGAATGCCGCTGGATTCCATCTTGTTCCGAATCCGTTCTAACTCCGGCTTGCTGACTCGGAAATGGAGTTGCTGGTCGCGGCGGTCGCTCACCGGGCATCACCATCCTTATCATAATAGCTGCGGAACGGTTTGACAGGCTCCGACTGATTGGTCTTTTCCCCCAGTGCAGCCAGCACAGACGGACGAGTTGCAGGTGTTTCGGTTTCCTCGGTTTCTTCGGGAGCATCCTGCGAGAAACTGCGGTCACGGTCGATGTTCAGCAAGGCGTTCAATTCAGCAAGGCGGGCAGACTTTTCGGCCAGTTCTTCCTCCTGCGCAAAGGGCTTTGCCACTTCGACCTCTGCGGCCTGCTTCTGCTGTTCAAGGTTTTGCAGAGCATTTTCGGCATCTGCAATACGGTCAGCGAAATTGTCGATGGCATTGTCCAGACGAATGATATTGCCGCGCGCATCATCGCCCAGCGACACCGGGTAACTCAACTCTGCCCGGAGTACGGCCTGATGCTCATTCTTGAAGCTGTCGAACCGGATGTTCAGTTCAAACCCACGGTAGGTGCCCAGCAGCATCATATCAGCATTGGGCATCTCCTGCCGAGCCAGCAGCAGCCGTTCGCCTGCAGCCTTTTTGTCATCGTACACCATGCCCTTGATGGTCATGCCGCAGAAGTTTTCTTTGTCCTGCGGGTGTGCTGCTGCAATCTGTGAATCCTGTTGTAAAGCAGCAATGCGGGTTTTCTGTTTCTGGATCTCCTCCGGGAAAGTTTTGAGCAGCTTATCCTCCAGACGATATTTCTGATTCTGGAAGTCTCCGCGCAGCACCTTCAATTTTGCTACCTGCACGTCCAAGTCCATCTTTTCCCGGATGCGAGGGTCGCCTGCACACAGAGCCTTGATTTCTGCGTAAGATAAAGCCTGTTCGTCAATATCATCGCAAGATCGCATAGGCGATTTGCTCGTCATGATCTGCGAGATAAACTTCTGTTTATTCTCAAGGGTCTGATAGAGGTAGGCGTCAAATGTCGATTCGGTGACGTAATTATAAACGTAGACTTGTTTGTTTTGGTTGCCTTGGCGGATGATTCTGCCGTTACGCTGGGTCATATCAGACGGACGCCAGCCTACATCCAGATGATGCACCGCTACGAGCAGCGTCTGGACGTTGGTCCCTGCTCCCATTTTGGCAGTGCTGCCCAGCAGCACACGCACCTGTCCGCTGCGTACCTTGGAGAAAAGTTCTGCTTTCTTGTTCTCCGTATCTGCGTTGTGGATGAACTCGATCTCCTGTTCGGGCACACCGGCGTTGAGCAGCTTGGTGCGAATATCATCATAGACGTTGAACGAACCGTCCCCCTTGGGAGTAGACATATCGCAGAAAATCAACTGGGTCAGCTTCTGCTCCTTGGTGTCGTTCCAGATGCGCAGGACGTTGTTGACGCAGGCATTTAACTTGCTGTTGGGGTCATCGGGCAGAGCGGAATTCATCAACCGCTGGTCAAGACCGATTTTGCGGCCATCCGACGTGATTTTCAACATATTATCCACAGAGGGGTCAACAGAACCGCTGTGGACTTCGGCTGCACGTTCGCTCAACGCCTGCACCATGTCCTGTTGGATTTCCGAAGGTTTGACCACCACCGTCTCAAATTTTGCATCAGGCACCGGGAGATGAAGCTGGTCGCTGGTCTTGATATCTGCTGCTTCTTTGAACATCGCCATCAGTTCAGGAAGGTTGAAGAACTTCGCAAAACGAGTGCGTGCACGGTATCCGGTGCCTTCGGGCGCAAGTTCGATGGCAATGGTGGTCTCACCAAAGGTGGATGCCCACGCATCAAAATGGGTCAACCCTTTCTGCTGCAAGGTGTTGTACTGAAGGTAGCGCATGAGGGTGTACATCTCGGTCATGCTGTTGCTCAGGGGTGTACCCGTTGCAAAAATCACGCCACGGCCACCGGTGATTTCATCCAGATAGCGACACTTGCCGAACATATCGCTGGATTTTTGCGCCTCGCTCGTACTCAAACCTGCGACATTACGCATTTTCGTGTACAAGTAGAGGTTCTTAAACGCCTGACTTTCATCTACAAATAACCTGTCTACGCCCAATTGTTCAAACGTAACCACATCATCTTTACGGTCTGCGCCTTGCAGCTTTCCCAGTTTCTGTTTCAGAGACTTGCGCAACTTTTCCAGCTGCTTTACTGTGAAATGCTCGCCAACCTGTGCTTTCGCTTCTTCGATGGCCTCCTCGATTTCATCCATCTGTTCCTGAATCAGACGCTCCTGTCGTTCTGCGGACAAGGGTATCTTTTCAAACTGGCTGTGTCCGATGATAACCGCATCATAATCACCGGTCGCAATTCTCGCACAGAATTTTTTGCGATTACTGGGTTCAAAATCTTTTTTGCTGGTGACCAGCAGCTTTGCATTGGGGTACAGGCGTAAAAATTCGCTGGCCCATTGTTCCGTCAAATGGTTTGGCACGACAAAAAGACTTTTCTGACACAAGCCCAGACGTTTCAGTTCCATAGCGGAAGCCGCCATCTCAAAGCTCTTGCCGGCACCGACTTCGTGCGCCAAAAGGGTGTTATACCCATACAGCACATGGGCAACCGCATTGCGCTGATGCTCTCGCAAATCGATCTCCGGGTTCATGCCCACAAAATGAATGTGACTACCGTCATACTCACGGGGGCGGGTGCTGTTAAAAAGCTCGTTGTACTTTTTTACCAGTAGGGCGCGTCGCTGTGGATCTTTCCAGACCCAGCCAGCGAAAGCATCCTTGATGGCCTGCTGTTTCTGCTGGGCGAGGGTGGTTTCGTTTTGATTCAGCACACGCTTTTCTTTCCCATCCTCCTCGATGGTATCATAAACGCGGCTGTCACGCAAATTCAAGGTATCCTCCAAAATCTTGTAAGCGTTGGCTCGGCGGGTACCGTAGGTTTCAGTGGCCATAATGTCACCAAAGCCAGTAGCAGATTTATTGCTGATCCGCCATTCGGAAGTGTAAAGGGAGTAGCGAACGGTGATGGCATTGTTGTAGCGGATACGATAGGGCGGCTGAAAAGTTTCCATCATGAACTGCTGCACAATAGAGGGGGCAAGCCAAGTGGCACCCAAACGTACATCAATTTCAGATGCCTCCAGATCTTTGGGCTGCGCCTTGGTCAGTGCGTCCACATTAACCTTGAACTCCGGGTGACTTTCCGCAGCAAGCTGTGCCATCCGCAGCTTATCGCGTACATTACCCGAAAGGTATTCGTCCGCGGTCTGCCAGCCTGCTTCCGGGTCAGTAGGGTCGGCACTGGGGTCTTTGAAGATCACGCCGGAGAGTTCGGTGGTGATGCGCCCGTACTCGCCGGGTGTGCCCAGCAGTTCTGCCATATAAGGCAGATCAACCTTGCCATGCTCCCCGATGGACACTGCCAGTGCTTCACTGGGGGTATCCACGCTGGTGACAACACGCTCTGGCCGAATCGTCCGCTTGGTGAACATATCTGCCTTGGACTTGAGATTTTTATTCTCGTCCAGATTCTCCAGTGAGCAGAGCAGATAGTAGGAACTATCATCATCGAACAGGCGGGCATTTTTCTTGTCGTTGATCAGCCCGTATTTTGCAGTAAAGGCATCATAGGCGGCATTCAACTTGGCCTGCGATGCCTTAATGTCCTCGTCCGGGAAGTCGTTCAACTGCTGGTCAATCAGTTCGTTGACGATCTGCCGCAACTCCACCATACCAGCTACACGGCCTTTGGCGTTGTCGGACAGTTCGATCTGCGTCATGATAGAGTTCTCTCGGTAGTAGATCTCGCCATCAACAACCGTATAGCTAAAATTCTTCACAGTCGGGTCTGCGGGCAGCGTTTTGCGCTGTGCTTCCGCATCTGCGACCTCCGAGGCAGCAATCTCCACCGCAGTGTAATTGCCCTCGATGTGCTGCACCGCCTCGGCAAGCTGGTCTGCAAGGCTGGTGCCCTCGATGGGTACAACGGTCAGTTCCTCCCGTCCGTACTGGGTGTTTTCGGTGGTCAGCTCGCCCAGCACCATCTCCGGGTGGTCTACGAAATACTGGTTGATGGCAAAGCCGTCCTCGGTCTTGCCAAGCTGCACCCAGTCCGGCTCATGGTCAATGGGGCGGTCACGCTTTTGCAGGAAGATGATGTCCGAAACGACCTCGGTGCCTGCGTTCGCCTTAAACGCATTATTCGGCAAACGGATAGCCCCCAGCAAATCGGCTCGTTCTGCCATGTGTTTGCGCGCGGTGCCGTCCTTACTGTCCATGGTGTAGCGGCTGGTCACAAAGGCAATTACGCCGCCCGGACGCACTTGGTCAATGGCTTTCGCAAAGAAATAGTTGTGGATGCTAAATCCCAGCTTGTTGTACGCCTTGTCGTTGACCTTGTAGTTGCCGAAAGGAACATTGCCCACTGCCAAATCATAGAAATCACGACGGTCTGTGGTCTCAAAACCAGCCACGGTAATGTCAGCCTGCGGATACAGCTTTTGGGCAATGCGTCCGGTGATACTGTCCAGCTCTACGCCGTACAAGCGGCTGTCTGCCATGCTGTCCGGCAGCATCCCGAAGAAGTTGCCCACACCCATACTAGGTTCCAGAATGTTACCGCTACGGAAACCCATACGCTCCACCGCATCGTAGATACCACGGATCACGGTGGGGCTGGTGTAGTGGGCATTTAGGGTGCTGGAACGGGCAGCGGCGTATTCATCCTCGGAGAGCAGCCCTTTCAGTTCGGCGTATTCCTTTGCCCAACTATCTTTACCGGGGTCAAAAGCATCCGCCAGACCGCCCCAGCCCACATACTGCGCCAGCACCTGTTGTTCCTCGGCGGTGGCACCCCGGTGCTCCTCTTCCAGCTTGAACAGGGTGCGGATGGCTTCGATGTTCCGGGTGTACTTCTGCTTAGGACCTCCAACACCCAAATCATCATCTGCGATGTGGAAGTTTCCGGCAGGCTCCGGCGCAGGTTCAGCATTCAGGGCTTCATCCAAGGCGGCAGCATCCGGGAAGGTCTGCACTTTCCCATCCAGCACGACAGAGATGGGAAGTTCGTCCAGTTCTTCGTCAGACCGTTCCGGCTTGTTCTGTTCCTGTTCGTACAGTTCCCGGGCAACCGCCAGCGGCTCCTCCCGGAAAATCGGCATCCGCATTTCTGCCAGTGCTACATCCTGCAAGGTCACGCTGTCCTTATCGAAGTTGATCGTATCCACCCGGAAAGTGCGCCCTTCCATGTGGATGATAGCCCCCAGCGGCAGATAGTCCTCCCGGCGCAGATACTTGGTCTGGTGGTGGGTACCGTCCTCGTTCAGCCCGGCAAGGTAGACGTTCTCGCCGCACTGCCACAGTTGTTTGGCGCGGTACGCCCACTGGCCTCTGGGGAAGCTGGTGACCGGGACGGTGCCCAGTGCGGTTTCCTTTTCCAGCGGCTTTCCACCTACAAGTTCGCAGACTTTCCGGGCATCCTCGCCGTAAAACTCAAACTGTCCGTTCTGCTCAAAGCCTATCAGCGCATCCGGGTACTGCTCTTTCAGGGCGTTGTACTCGGTGGCTGCATCCAGCGGCAGCAGTGCCGGACGTTCCTCCGCCTTTTTGTGGTAGTGCTCCAGTTCCTCGTCCGTGACGCTGACCAGTTCGGAAAAATCCAGAGCCTCCAACTCGGTTTCGGTCAGATCTTCCAGACTTTCGTACTGCCGCTCGTCTATCAGCACCTCGCCCAGATACCGTTCCACCCGATACCCCACAAGATTGACGTTGACCTGAATGGGAATGTCCTCATCGGTGGCGTTGGTGTAGGCAACGCCGATCTTGGACAGGTCAGAAAAGTCTGGCTCAGAATCATATTCCTCCAGACAGAAATCCCGAATCAGTTTTTTGGCATGGGTCAGGGTGGCATCTGGCTCTACGGTGACGGGCACCGGAGGCGAATAATGCTCCTTTTCTTTGTCGGTCAGGTAGCGGTCGGACTGGATCATCAGGTCGATATACTTTTCCACCTGCGCCC
>OGOA01001614.1_pt1 | contig 10498 bp, 5 predicted proteins | sample 1573621 | NCBI WGS metagenome assembly OGOA01 (sample SAMEA2581917, study PRJEB24529) | metagenome | biome: Human gut stool | place: China | collected 2011
CTGCCATTCCGTGAGAACCGACTCCAAAAGGCGAACTGCGGAACGAAACAAACAAATTGTCAGCAGCATTCAGCACGTCGGTATTCATAACGACTATTCCCGTTTGAGGGAATACGGCAGACTGAGGAATATTCGCCAGACTCACCTCTCCTACTTCCTGCGGTTGATGTTGCAAACGATAGGTGCCGAAGTCTGTTTTCTTAAAAGCAAATGGAGCAGCAGGCGATTGCCCGGATAACTCATAAGCATAATGGATAGCAAACGGATTATTCAACTCTTGCCCCAGGATGTATGCAAATTCAGCCCTGAGCCGGTTGACTTCATACACATTGGCATTCCCGTCGCCGAAACCATCACCGACAGAGCGTAAAGGTATCGTGTAAGCCAATGCATTGGCACAATTGGCATACCATGGATGCGTGAAGATGTTCACGTTGAACAGGTCACGATACAAGACGAAGTTGTTCACCATCGATTCCATATTCACATGGATGTAGCCTATGTTCCCGTTAGGCCATACGCCATCCGACAAGAAACCGCCACCCGGTGAACGTGACAACCAAATGTCATAAAGCATACCGAACCACTTTTCCGCCTGCGCATCATGTCCTTTCAGGACGATAGCGGAAGTAAATGCGTTATAAAAAGTATGCTGAAAGAAGTGGGCGCACAGTATACCATCCGCCGAACCGACATTTTCCAGCATGGCGTCATCTATGATAAGGGCAATGACTGTGGTGATGAAGCGCTTATAATTCTTTTTCTGTATTTCGCTCAGATATGCATAAGCCACATCATAAGTCATGCTCAAGGTGGACATAGACTTGGCACCCGTAAAGTCAGCAGCCGCGTACATTTCAGCCGGCTCTTTTGCCGCAATGTAATCAGACAAGGCTACAGCTTTCTCAAGATATTTCCTATCCGAGGTGAATCGATAAAAATTCAACAAGTGTTCAATATCGCTATTGATTCTTTCTACTTCGTATCTCAGGCGGAATTTCATAATTTGGCTTCGTTCTACTTCAGAAGTTGTTGCAGGTATAGGTTCACCTTTCACTTTATAATCCGCCACCGCTTTATCCAAAGCGATATCCGCAGCTCTCCGGTAAGCTGCCCTTAATTTCTTCTGGTCGGTTGTCAGCGGTCTGCCGGTTGTTACCTTTCCGAAAATACGGGGATGCTTCTCCGGTATCATAGCATATGCTTCTTCTGCTTCCGGAGACTGGAATTCGGGGATATTTTCGGGGATATTCACTTCATATACCTTCGACCAGGATTTCCCTGACACACGGTAGCGCCAATACCACGTCCCCGGTTTGAGAGGCTTGTGGTTATTATAAAAGGCCAGTCTCAACCCTGTACGGGTAAGTACATCTTTATCCGAAAAGTCTCTTGTACGTCCCAATTGGAAGTCATAATGCAGACAGTCATCCATTTTCCTTTTTGTTTTGTCCACAGGAAAAACTTCGGGATACTTGTAGTCAGCCATCGGCCAAGTGAAAACCGGCGGATTGGTTATAACCTCGTGCCCCTTCACCGGATAAGGAAACTCCCGGTTCCCCTTTTGCCGTATACATCCCATTGTCAATGGGGTAATGCCACTCTTACTGCCATCCGCCCCATCTTTATTTACTTTGAAACCATCAGCAAACTGGTGGAAGCCGCTGAATATCTGCTGAGTCGTCCTATCCGACTGTCCGAATGCCGATTGTACGGAAACGGATACGGATGCCACCGCTATGCAGAGCAATACATTGATTTTATTCTTCATGATACTAATAATGCCTATCTGTTATAAGATTCTTGTTTTTCTATTCATCTAGTACATACTGCCATTTCTTCCTGGAAATCTTTCATCATAGCAGCCATTTTCTTTGTGATTTCCGGATATTCGTCTGCCAGGTCTATAGATTCTTGCGGGTCTTTCTCCAAGTCGAACAGGGCAAGACCGGTTTTACCGCCATTGGCTAGTTGCACACCCGGAAGACCGTCTTTGCCCGGTTCCGTAACGATACGATATTCGTGGGGAGCTACACACTTCCATTTCTCGTCTCTCACGGCTTCTACCTGACCGTCATACAAAAAGAAGAACGGTTGGTGGTTTTGAGGTTGTCCGGCAAGTGTCTTCCATACGTTCTCACCATCGAACTTGTTCATCCGCGGCATTTGCGAACCGGTCAGTTCAACAAGAGTAGGAGTAATGTCCAAGGCTGACAAGAACTGGTCGGAGACTTTGCCTTCCGGAATACGTCCGGGCATACGGGCTATGAAGGGAACACGCTGCCCGCCTTCGAAAGTAGTGCCTTTTCCTTCACGAAGTCCGCCCGTAGAGCCGCCGTGATTGCCGTAGCTCAGCCACGGGCCGTTGTCGGATGTAAACAATACCAAGGTATTATCATCCAAACCGTTTTCCTTCAATGTTTTCATTATTTCACCTACCGACCAGTCTATTTCCATTATCACATCTGCATATAGACCTTCCCCGGACTTTCCTTTAAACTTATCCGATACTCCGAGAGGGACATGAGGCTGTGTATAAGGTACATAAAGCAGGAAAGGTTCATCCTTATGCTTGTTGATAAACTCCGTTGCACGTTTCGTGATACGGGTGGTCATTTGATTCACCGTAGGGTTATACTCTACCACACGTTCATTGTCGTAAAGCGGCAGTGCCCGGTACGGATGTCCCGGTTGGGGATGGAAAGGCCACATATCATTGGAATAAGGCAACCCAAGATACTCATCAAATCCTTGTTGCAAAGGCAAAAATGGATAAAGGTGACCTAAATGCCATTTACCGACCATTCCACAAGAATAACCTCTAGTTTTTAACATTTCCGGAAGAGTTTCCTCATTAGGGGCCACTCCTATACGGCCTTGAGGCATCAATGCCCCCGAAATCCCCACTCGATTTGGATAACACCCTGTAATTAATCCGGCTCTCGATGCGCTACTTATAGGTTGGGCTGCATAAAAGTGGGTAAAAAACATTCCTTCAGAGGCCAGTCGGTCAATAGTTGGCGTGTTATATCCAGAAGCACCGGTGACTGTTAAATCGCCATATCCCATATCATCCATAAAAAAGATCACGATATTAGGAAGTTTGTCCCGGGCTTGTATAATAACCGGGGTAACAGTTGCTACCCCAGTTATAAATAACAATTTTCTAATATCCCGCATTTTGTACTAAATTAGGATTCAAGTCTATCTCGGATTGAGGGATCGGCATAAGGATCATATGCTCCTTGATATTTTGCGCAATCTCAGTTTTATTAGCTTCCGCTACTTTTGCTTCATATGCACTATGCTCTTTCATTCGTTGAATAAATGTACCGGTACGTACTAAATCGAACCAACGATGTCCTTCGTGAGGGAATTCCAGCTGTCGTTCATTTAATATAGCTGTACGAAACTCATCCTTCGACATAGGTTTAAAGTTTCCAGAATCATCACCAAAAGCACGTTCCCGTATCCTGTTTAACATAGCGAGAGCCTTTGTAGATTCGCCCACTTCATTTAATGCCTCTGCATACATTAATATAGCGTCTGCATACCTGATAATGTGCATATTTACATCGCAACGGTCACCCGTTTCAAGCCCTTCAACCCAGAACTTACCGCTAAGTGGTATACTTGATTTCAATATTTCACCGGTTTTAAGATGAGCGAACTCTGTTTTAAAATTAGTCTTTTTTCTCAAATCTCGATTATCAAACTGGTCATACAATTCTTGTGTTGGGATATCAGCCTCATTAAGGGCAGAGATTCCTAAGCTCCCCGGAATGGAATATTTCGGACCAGCAAGCGCCATTTCACCATTATGTTGAAATGGAGGTTCTTTATACTCAATATAAAGTACAGCCTCAATACCAGCCTCTGTATCTCGAAGCCAGTTCGCATGGTAATCTTTGTGTAAACCGAAACCATATTCAGATTCATGCTCGACTACCTCTGCCAATTTATCTTTCGCCTTTTGGAAATCCCCTTTAGTTAAATAGACTTTACCGAATAAAATTTTAGCGGCTCCTTTGTTGATACGGCCCTCATCGGAAGCTGAATATTCAGATCTTAAAGGAAGATGTTCTTCCGCAAATGTAAGATCTTCTATAATCTGATCATAAATCAGTTCTTTAGAATCACGTGGTCCTTTTGAATCTTCTACGGTCTTCAAGTCTAAGATCAAAGGAACATCGCCGAAGAAACGAACGAGGTTGAAATAGTATAGAGCACGAAGTGTACGAGCCTCAGCGATCAATCGGTTCTTTTTACTTTCATTCATTTTGATCTCTGGAATCTTAGCAATCGCCGTATTTGCCCTAGAAATACCGGCATAACAATTTTTCCACATATCTTTTACAAATGTATTCTGAGAGTTAAATCGCAGAAACTCCAAGTCTTGTAAGTTTGCGTTCGGCATACCTAAACCATTTTTCATCATATCGGTAGGTAGCTCTGCCATCATATACATCAAACGGTTATATAAGCTGTTTAATTGCTGATAAGTAGCATCTACCGCTGCCTGTGCGTCTTTCTCGCTTGTATAAAAATTATCCACGACCAAACGGTCCACGGGATTCTCGTCAAGGAAAGAACAACTGTTGATTCCACAAGAGAAACAGAAAGCTGAAAATATATATATGAACGATTTTTTCATTTTGAGTCGATTTAAAAGTTATTTAATGTCCAATTTGATGCCAAACATAAAGGTACGGGCTTGCGGATAACCGCCAAAGTCCTCTCCTGCCTCTAAAGTTGAAGCGCCTCGATAGCTCACTTCCGGATCATAGCCTCTGTATTTAGTCCAAGTCAATAAGTTTTGTCCGGTTACGTACAATCGCAGACCTCCGATATGTTTCCAATTTAATTTCGGGAAACTATAAGACAATGAGACTGTTTTTAATTTCAAGAAAGAACCGTCTTCAATGAACCGATCACTTACGATATTATTCCGATTCGTTGTCGCTTTTTGGTATTCATTACTTGGATTCGTAGGTGTCCAACGGTTCACGAGATCCTGATATACATTTTGTCCACCAGTCGGCGACTCAAGCTCCATTGCGTTATAATTGAAAATCTTATTCCCATATGAATATTGTAAGAATACGTTTAACTCAAATCCTTTATAAGCAAACGTGTTGGTCATACCTCCAAAGAATTTCGGATTTGCGTCTCCTAATATCTCCCGATCGTTTGTGGCATCAATCTTACCGTCTCCATTCAAGTCCTTATAACGACGGAGTCCGACACCGATAGGCGAGGGTGAAGAAGTTTGTTGAGCACATTCTGCTTCATTTTGGAAAATACCGTCAAAACGATAGCCATAAAATACTCCAATTGGTTGACCAACGATCAAGCGACGGATATCACTCGTCTTTAAATGATCGTCGTATGTACCTACATCTTTATACGTTTCCCCACCCAACTCTAATACTTTATTCCGGTTGAATGAAATATTAAAGGCTGTTGTCCATGAGAATGCCCCGCTTAAGTTGTCACTCTCAATAGAAAGCTCGTAACCTTTATTTTGGACACTACCAATATTTTTCAACATAGAATCATAACCGGAGGCGCTAGGAATCGCTACATTATATAATAAGTCCGTTGTTTTTTTATAATAATAGTCTGCCGTTAAACGTAAGCGATTATTAAATAGCCCAAGATCAAAACCAATATCAAATTGCCCTGTTTTTTCCCATTTCAAGTCAGGATTAGGTATCCTGTTCGGATAAAATCCAGAAACCAATTGATTTCCGATTGTCCAACTATTACTTCCCAATGTAGCCAAGGATTCGTAAACTCCGATTTCTGTATTTCCAGTGAAGCCATAACTGGTACGTAACTTTAAATTATTAATGACAGCTTTAACCGGTTCCATAAAACCTTCCTCAGAGATACGCCATGCCACAGAACCCGAAGGGAAAAATCCATACTTATTGTTGCCCCCAAAACGAGAAGAACCATCCACACGTCCGTTAACAGAGAATAAATACCGGTCATATAACGAATAATTAATACGTGCCAAATAAGACATAAGGCTCCATTGAGTAGCAGAAGATTCCGGTTTATCATAAATAGATCCGGCTCCTAGGTTATTATACTTCATGACATCGTTCACGAAATTAGAAGATGCTCCCGTTACGGATTCCACATTATTTCTTTGAATGGTGAAGCCTCCTAAAATATTCAAGGAATGAATATCCTTGAATGTCTTATTCCAAGTAAGTATATTCTCGTTCAGCCAGTTAATAGAACGGTTTACACCGACTTTCGCAGATGCGATACCTAACGATTGATAGATATTTGACGGAGTATATTTATTTTGCTTCAAATACATAATATCCATCCCCAAAGATACTTTAAGCTTTAAGTCTTTTAAGAATTCCCATTCCGCATAAACATCACCTAACACACGTGTAGTCGCATTATTGTATATTTCTTCTTTTGCGGTAGCTACCGGATTCGGGATTAATAACCCGGGGTCGTTAGTTGGCGTATACTCACCCGTCTCTTCATTCGCATAGACAGACTGGATGGGATTCATTTTCAAAGCGCCGTTCACGACTCCGTCACGTCCACCGACATCTGTTGCCGATGTTCTACTGATCGTGTGGGTACCAGACATATGAGTGCCGACTTTCAGTGTATTGAATATTTGTCTATCAAGATTCAATCGTAATGAGTAACGTTTGAAATCCGAGTTAATAATTACACCCTTTTGATCAAAATACCCCCCTGAGATCGCATATGTTGTTTTGTTATCACCTCCGGAAAACGTCAATTGATAACTTTGAATCATGGCTGGACGGAAAATTTCATCTTGCCAATTTGTTCCATTACCCAATTTAGCGATTTCGCCTAATTGTGTAGTGTTATAGGGCGCATCCAATCCATCGTTCGTATAGGCCTCATTAACCAATGCCGCATATTCTTGCGCATTCATGACATCAATAGTCTTCGCTACATTTTGTACACCAAAACTAGATTCAAAAGTTATTATATCACGTCCCTTCTTACCACTCTTCGTCGTAATAAGTACAACACCATTAGCGGCACGTGCTCCATAAATGGCTGTTGCGGAAGCATCTTTTAGAATCTCGATAGATTCAATATCAGAAGGGTTTACCGTAGATAATCCACTGATTTGTGTATTACCACCCGTCGAGCCGAAACCTGTCCCACTATATACGGGAAAACCATCGATTACATAAAGCGGCTCATTTCCTCCTTGTAAAGAGCTACTACCACGTACACGGATAGACGCTACCGCTCCGGGCATACCCGAAGTTTGCGTAACTTGTACACCGGAAGCCCGGCCTACTAATCCTTGGTCGATAGAAGTCATAGGAGTTTGTTGTATCTCTGTTGTTTTTACAGAGGAAACAGCTCCTGTCAGATTACTTTTTTTCACAGAACCGTAGCCGATAACTACAACTTCATCAATTGTCTTCGAGTCTTCTATCATCATGATAGAAAGATTGTTTTGATTTTTAACCGCCACTTCTTTAGGAGTATAGCCGATATAGGATACAAGTAAAGTAGCTTGATCGGGTACCTCTAATGTGAAATTGCCATCCATGTCAGTAATTGTACCAGTTGTAGAGCCTTTTACTACTACGTTCGCTCCAATAATAGGTTCATTCTTCTCATCTGTCACTTTTCCTGTTATTTTTTTATTATCCGTAATCATTGGATGAGAAGCTTTCTCGTTTGTTTTGTAAATAACAATATGCTTTTCGTTAATGGTATAAGCCAGTCCTTGAGTGGCTAGTAGCCTATCTAATACATTTGCGATATTCTGATTATTGATATTTACAGAAACCTTACGGCCTAGATTAATCTCATCGTTTCTATACCAAAACGAATACTCACTCTGTTGCTTGATCGCCTCAAGAGCTTGTTCTAACGTGGCATCTTCCAAATGAAGAGAAATCTCGTTGACCTGCGAATAACTTACGGTAGCCGATGCGCAGAAAATAGTCAACATACATAGTACTAGGGATAATCTCATAATATTAACGATTTTATGGAAGTGAGAAATCGGCGAATAACGCCTAATATTTAATTTAAAATGCATATCTTCGTATTGATTTTAGGTTTGTAATTGTGTCGCTATAATTCGAACTAAGATCATTCTCTCGAAACGGAAGATGTTGGTAGCATTTTCCGTTTTTTTGTTATTTTCATGTCGTGTCTTTCATACTTGTATCATTTTATAAGATTAATACTCAATTATTTTATTTCTCATAGATGCATATACTGTCACCTCGCATGGTGTAGTCCGTTCGTTTATCTGCGGTAATAATCCGAAGTATTTGCTCTAAGTTTTCACCCCGCACGAAATCACCTGAAAAAACGGTTCTTTGAAGTTTTGCCGGTTCAACCGATATATGTACATTGAACCGACGTTCTAGTTGCTTGGCTATCTCTAGGAAGGTTACACTTTTAAAGTAGAACTTACCTTCTTTCCATGATGTATAGTAGTCTAAATTTACTTCATATTTCGAAAAAGACTGTTTTATCTTATTGAAAAGAGCTTGTTGGCCCGGAGAAATGTACATCATGTCGTGATGTCCTCCTAGTCCGACACCTACTTTTCCTTCAGTAAGAGTGACCTCTATATGGTCATCTTCTTTATAGGCTTTCACGTTAAACTTAGTTCCAAGTACCTTCACCTTCACGTTTTCCGCACTTACGATAAATGGGTGGTCCTTATCATGTGATACTTCGAAGAAAGCTTCCCCGTTCACTTTCACTTCTCTTTGATTTGAGACAAAAGCGGCCGGATAGCTAAGGGTAGTACCTGCGTTCAGAATCACTCGTGTTCCATCCGATAAAACAATCGATGACCTCATGCCCATCGGGTTTGCCATCTCGACCATTTGGCTGTTTTGGTTCTTATAGCCTTCATGATATGAGATATAATTAGAGACTCCCAGTAAAAGAGCGATAGAGGCGGCGATAGCGGATGCTTTCAACCAAAATCTTTTACGTAGATTACGATGGATACGACGGTTCACCTCAAGGAAAATATCCTCTTTCATCTCATCACCCATTTGCTTTATGACCTCTTTTCTTGTTTCCATATTTTGTCTTTCTGATGATGAGGAGGAAGGGTATGCTAAATTCGTTTAAAGGGATTGGCTATTTTTTTCGAAAAAAATAATGAGGAAGTTATAAATGGAGGCTTTTTCCCATGAGATCATTATCTTTGTACGAAACAATCCCGCAAAATATGGACGAGAAAGTGCTCGAGAAATTGAAAATCTTGGCCGAGTCGGCAAAATATGACGTATCCTGCGCTTCCAGCGGAACCTCCCGTTCGCATAAGAGCGGGGCTATAGGAAGTGCCGCGGGATGGGGTATTTGCCATAGTTTCGCTGAGGACGGACGGTGTATCTCGCTTTTAAAGATCATGCTGACGAATTATTGTATGTATGATTGCGCCTACTGCATCAACCGGCGAAGTAATGATTTACCGAGAGCTACGCTTTCCGTTACCGAGTTGGTGAATCTCACGATCGAGTTTTACCGACGTAATTACATTGAAGGATTGTTTTTAAGCTCCGGCGTGGTTCGAAACCCAGATTATACGATGGAACGGTTGGTGAGAGCCATCAAGGATTTGCGCCTCGTGCATCACTTCAATGGATACATACATATGAAGAGTATCCCCGGAGCCAGCCAAGAATTGGTAAATGAGGCTGGGCTTTACGCCGATCGTTTAAGCGTGAATATAGAGATCCCGAATGAGGCGAGCTTGCGGACTCTAGCTCCGGAAAAGGATTTTAAAAGCGTATTTGCCCCTATGCGTTATATCCAACAAGGCGTATTACAAAGCGCCGAGGAACGCAAGCGTTTCCGGTATGCCCCACGATTCGCTCCCGCCGGGCAAAGCACGCAGATGATCGTTGGCGCTACGGCGGATACCGACAAGGATATACTTCGTCTATCATCCGCCTTATATCAGAGACCTACGATGAAGCGTGTTTACTATTCGGGATTCATTCCGGTAAATGCGTATGATAACCGTCTTCCGGCGCTTACCACGCCTCCGCTGGTCCGTGAGAATCGTTTATATCAAGCGGATTGGTTATTGCGTTTTTATCAATTCAAGGTAGATGAGATTGTCAATGACGCATATCCGGATCTGGATCTAGATGTGGACCCGAAGTTGGCTTGGGCCCTGCGGCATCCGGAGGTCTTCCCGGTAGATATCAATAAAGCGGATTACGAGATGCTTCTTCGGGTTCCGGGAATTGGCGTGAAATCGGCAAAGATCATAATCGTTTCCCGGCGTTACGCTAATCTCGGTTCAGAGCAGTTGAAGAAAATAGGAGTGGGCATGAAAAAGGCTAGCTATTTTATTACTTGCCGGGAACTCCCGACGCAGACCGTGAATGAGGTCAGCCCTGAAACCGTCCGGCAACTATTGACGAGAAAGAGCGGAAAGAAAGGAGACGATCGGCAGCTTATACTGCCTTTTATAGATTAACGCCTG
>OGOA01001619.1_pt1 | contig 10475 bp, 7 predicted proteins | sample 1573621 | NCBI WGS metagenome assembly OGOA01 (sample SAMEA2581917, study PRJEB24529) | metagenome | biome: Human gut stool | place: China | collected 2011
AACAGGAAATGAGGGTTTATCTGGCTTTTCAGCAGCTCCAGCCTGGCTGCATCCAGACGTTTCTCCATTTCTTCCTTATCAATCAGAGGCTGCTCAATATAGTTTCGCAGCAATCTGCCGCCCATGGCCGTCTTCGTCTTGTCCAGTACCCACAACAGAGACCCTCTCTTCTGCTTTTCCCGCAGTGTCTCTGTCAGTTCCAGATTTCTTCTGGTGGAACTGTCCAACAGCATGTATTTGCTGGTAAGATAGGGAGAAATATGAGTAAAATGTTCAAGATCCGTCTTCTGGGTATCATATAAATATTGCAGCAATGCTCCTGCTGCCAGAATTCCTGTAGGAAATTCCTCAACACCGAGGCCGATCAGAGTATTCACCTTAAAATGTCTCATAAGGATCCGCCGGCAGCCGTCATCATCGAACATGTGAGACTCCAGTGAGCTGACCGACATATGTAACCGGGACTTCAAGTCCTCCACATCATATCCGCTGACCAGAAAGGCCTCATTGCAGATGATCTCCGAGGGCTCATATTTCATCAGTTCGTCCTTCAGGTTCCGCAGGTCTTCTACCTCTGTCACATAATAATCTCCGGTAGTGACATCCGCTGCGGAAATGCCGATTCCATCCGAGGTATAGGCAATGCACATCAGGTAATTGTTCTTGCTGGCTTCCAACGACTGGACATCCAGGTTGGTCCCCGGGGTCACCACACGGATAACCTCTCTCTTCACCAGTCCCTTTGCCAGCTTTGGGTCCTCCACCTGTTCGCAGATGGCTACTTTATAGCCCCTGCTGACCAATCTGGCCAGATATGTCTCCACCGCATGATAGGGAATACCACACATAGGAGCACGTTCCTCCAGTCCACAGCTTTTTCCGGTCAGTGCAATTTCCAGCTCTTTGGATGCTACTATAGCATCGTCAAAGAACATTTCATAAAAGTCTCCCAGGCGATAAAAAAGGATGCAGTCCTTATACTGCTCCTTGGTCTCCATATATTTTTGCATCATTGGTGTCAATTCAGCCATGATTTTCTCCTGTTCTGTAAAAGAATACACGACAAAGCGGACACGCAAAAGCTTGCGTATCCGCATCTATCTTAGCACAAAATATTGAGGTTGTAAATTAAAGAACCCGTCCACAAATGATAGTTTTTGCCCCTTATCCCAACCGTGCGGCGCGCTCCAGTGCATCATCAATATGCGCACACACATTCTCTCTGCCGACCTTGTCCAGGAAACCGCTCTTCTCCATGACGTGCATGGGCTGTTCCCCTACATGGGACAGAATGATCTGGATATTTTTCTTCTTGCAGTCTGTATATAGCTGTTCCAGATTATGCATGGCTGTGGCATCGATAGCGCTCACGCTGCGCATACGCAGTACCAGACAATTCATCTTCTCATCCAGTGTGATCTTCAGGATCTTGTCTGCTGCGCCGAAGAACAGAGGGCCGCTGACCTCATAAACCATAGTGTTGTGCGGTACGACTCTTAAGGACAGGCTGTCCGCATCATCCTCATCGTCCACATATTTCCAGCCTTCCACTTCCGTCACATCGCTCATACGTTTCATGAACAGAATGGCTGCCAGCAGGATACCTACCTCAATGGCTACCACCAGATCAAACACAACGGTCAGTACAAACGTGGTCACCAGAACGATGATATCGCTCTTGGGTGCAGTCTTGCAGAGTCCTACGAACTTCCGCCAGTCACACATATTGTATGCCACCATGAACAGGATCGCTGCGATGGTAGGCATGGGGATCAGTGCCGCATACGGCATCAGCACCACCAGTATTAACAGCAGTGTCACAGAATGTACCATACCTGCAATAGGGGTACGTCCGCCGTTTTTCACGTTGGCTGCGGTTCTGGCAATGGCTCCGGTAGCCGGAATTCCTCCGAACAATGCGGAAGTAATGTTGCCGGCACCCTGGGCGATCAATTCCATGTTGGAGCGGTGTCTACTATTCACCATGCTGTCTGCCACCACACAGGAAAGCAGAGACTCGATAGCCGCCAGAATAGCGATGGTGAAAGCATCCGGCAGGACATTCTGTACGGTCTTCAGGCTGAAGGACGGCAGAGAAATTGTCGGGAGCTTATTGGAGATCTCATACAGATCTCCGATGGTGTTTACATTCATATTAAGCAGTGCTACCATGGCACTTCCCACCAGTACTGCAATCAGTGAAGGGGGAATCTTCTTGCAGAAGCCCGGCAGATACTGCCATACGATCAGGATCAGCAGACTGATCACACCCACCAGAAGGGCCTGCAGATTGGTGGTGGATATAAACTGAAATACCGCTTTTAATTTGTCCATGGTCTCGATCAGCGGCTCTTCACTGACAATGGTCAGTCCCATGAAGTCCTTGATCTGTCCGATCAGAATTGTCACGGCAATACCTGAGGTAAAGCCCGTGGTAATGGTATAAGGGATGAACTTGATCAGATTACCCAATCGGAATAATCCCATCAGAATCAGGATCACACCCGCTAACAATGTCGCGATGATCAGACCGTCCATGCCGTTCTTCGCCACAATACCGGCTACGATAGTGGCAAATGCCGCAGTAGGACCTGCGATCTGTACGCGGCTGCCACCCAGGAAAGAGATCACAAAGCCTGCGGTGATTGCTGTATAGATACCCTTTTCCGGTGTTACTCCGGAAGCCAGTGCCAGTGCAATGGATAAGGGCAGGGCAATGATCGCCACGATGATACCTGCGATCACATCTTTTACAAACTGTTCTTTCGTGTAGCTTTTCATCACGGAGAAAAGCTTCGGTTTTAGTTTTTCCATAACAATCTCCTTAATAATACAAAACTCGTGTGAAATTATAAAATTTTTATAAAGTCACACGAGCCTTATCATATCTCTATTTCGTTTTCTTGGCAAGATTTTTTTGGCCAAATCATTCTACAATACGATTTTTCCCATTATTTTTTGCGGTGTATAGCTTACGATCTGCAGAAGTAAACAACAGATCCATCTGTTTATCTGCCTCATAACGTTCCATTCCACCGCTGATCGTAATATCCGTTTGTTTGGTTGCCTGAGAGTATTTCCTTAACCCCTCCTGAATATTTTGAAACGCCTGCAGCACCTGCTCACGGTTGTCTTCTTCGAATACCAGCATAAATTCCTCGCCGCCGAATCGGGAGGCAATTCCCTTTCCCAGCATTTCCTCCAGCATCAGTCTGCCGGCTTCCCTTAGCACATCATCACCATATCCATGTCCATAGGTATCATTTACTACTTTAAAATCGTCCACATCCATCAGTATGATCCAAAAATTCCTGCCTGGTATCCGCATCCACCCATCCACCTGTTTTACCAGATAACGTCGATTATACAGTCTGGTCAGTGGATCATGATTTGCTGCAAATTCCAGATTTTCACTGAGCGTCAGCAATTGTTTCCGTTGTTCTTCATACCTTTTGAGCAGTACAAATATCATGGTAAATACGGAAAGTGCTACGATGATAAAAGATCCCAGAGTTGTTCCTATTATACCGATTTCATCCATATTGCTCCATCTGGAAGGACGTTCAAAACTGATCATCATGATTACAAGATATTCCAGCAGGGTGAACGCATAAGAAGCAATCACCATGCTTCTGGGGAAAAATACTGCCAGTCCCACAATTCCAAGAATCAGATATACAATGGCTGTGTTCCCATAGCAATAATACAGATAAGGGAACTCAAACCAGGAAAGTATTAAAATGATCACAACCGCAGGTAATTGCACCTTTTGGGTAATCCATCCGGCACATCCGATGATCAGGATCATCAACAGGCATACTCCGCAGAGTATGGTGGGTAGTTCCGTCCCATGAATACAGAAATTGCAAATCGTCCCAATCAGGTTTGCGCTTACGGCCGTGTTCACAAGAATCTGATACATATTCCAGGACATATCCTTCTCTATATCACAATTTCCCCAAAGTTCTTTTTCCTTCTCTTGTTTCATTTTATTTTCCTTTTACACCTGATGACCTGTGTAATAAAATCCATGGCATTCATCCAGCGATACATTCACTATCTTCCCCACAAGTGATGCATCCCCCTGAAAATGTACCAATGTATTGTTGGACATTCTTCCGGTGACCATGGAGCGGTCGTTTTCGTTGATCTCTTCCACCAGCACATCTGCAATCTGTCCCTGATATCTGCTAACCTGTTCTCTGGCAGTCTCCTGCACGGTCTTAAGTACCCGGTCAAACTGTTCCTTCACCTGCTCCTCTGGCACCTGTTCCATGGCTGCCGCCGGAGTACCGGTACGTTTGGAATAAATAAAGGTAAACGCATTGTCATATTTCACACGGCGGATCACATCAATGGTCTCATCCACGTCTTCTTTCGTCTCTCCCGGAAAGCCTACGATAATATCCGTGGTAATAGCCATATCCGGGATCTCCCTGCGGATCTTCTCCGCCAACTCCAGATACTGTTCCTTGGTATAACGACGGTTCATGGCTTTTAAAATCTTCGTGGAACCGGACTGTAAGGGCAGATGCAGATGTCTGCAGATCTTTTTCGAATGCTTCATCACCTCAATGAGTTCCTCCGACAGATCCTTGGGGTGGGAGGTCATGAAACGGATCCTCTCCAATCCCTCGATTCTTTCTACTTCCTGCAAAAGCTGTGCAAAGGTAATGGGCTCTTCAAGATTCTTACCGTAGGAATTTACATTCTGTCCCAGCAGCATGATCTCCACAACGCCGTCTGCCACCAGTCCCTCGATCTCCCGGATGATATCCTTCGGATTACGGCTTCGCTCCCTGCCGCGGACATAGGGGACAATACAATAGCTGCAGAAATTATTGCAGCCGAACATAATATTGATACCTGATTTGAAAGAATATTTTCTCTCTACCGGCAGATCTTCCACGATCTTGTCCGTATCCTTCCAGATATCAATGACCATTCCCTCATTTTCAAACAGGGAGCATAACAGCTCTGCGAATTTGAAAATATTATGAGTTCCGAAGATCAGATCCACGAAGCGGTAACTGTTTTTAATCTTCTCGATCACGGTGGGTTCCTGCATCATACAGCCGCACAATGCGATCTTCATATGAGGATTTTTCCTTTTATAGCCGTTTAATACTCCCAGTCTTCCATAGACACGCTGGTTGGCGTTATCTCTCACCGTACAGGTATTATAGATCACAAAGTCCGCATTCTCATCTTCAATGATCTCATAGCCGACTTTTTCCAGGATTCCCACCAGTTTTTCCGAATCCCTGGCATTCATCTGACATCCAAAAGTAGTCACACAGCAGGTAGGCCTTCTGCCCAGTTCTTCTCCAAGCTTTGCCACATGACCGGAGGCTTTCTCCATAAAATAATACTGTCTGTCGGTTTCGTTCATTTGTGTTACATTTATCATATAAAAAATATTGCCTTTCTAAATATCGGTATCTATTATCTGTCTGCGTATTTTGCTGCAATGGCGATCAATAGTCCGGTTGTTTTTTCCATGGACTGTACACAGGCATACTCATATCTGCCGTGATAATTTTCTCCGCCGGTGCACAGGTTCGGGCAGGGCAGCCCCATGAAGGACAGTCTGGCGCCGTCGGTACCGCCGCGGATGGGCGATACCTTGGGCTCGATTCCCAGCTCTTCCATGGCAGCTTTCGCGTTGTCGATCAGATGCATATGCTGCTCCATGATCTCCCGCATGTTATAATAAGAATCTTTCATATCCACTATAGCGGTACCTTCCCCATACTTCCGGTTCAGGAAATCCGCACAGGACAAGAACAACTCTTTTTTCTGTTCAAACAGCTGTCTGTTATGATCACGGATAATATAGTCCGCAGTAACTTCCTCCACATTGCCGCTTATAGCATCCAGATGGAAGAAGCCCTCATAGCCTTCGGTATACATTGGATTCTGCTCTACCGGCAGCAGCTTCTGAAACTCCTGCGCGATGAGAATGGCATTTTTCATTTTGCCTTTGGCGGAACCGGGATGCACACTTCTGCCATATACATGAAGCTTTGCCCCGGCGGCATTAAAATTCTCATATTCCAATTCCCCCAGTGCTCCGCCATCCACGGTGTAGGCATAATCCGCACCGAACAGCTTCACATCAAAATGATCGGCTCCGGCACCCACTTCCTCATCCGGGGTAAAGCCGATCCGGATCTTACCATGCTTTTTCTCCGGATGCATTAATAAAGTCTCCGCCATGGTCATGATCTCAGCCACACCGGCCTTGTCGTCCGCACCAAGCAAAGTCGTTCCGTCCGTCACGATCAGATCTTGTCCCATATAATGTAACAGTTCCGGAAAATCCTCCACCTTCATGACAATATTCCCTGCTGCATTCAACACAATATCTTTTCCATCGTAATTCTCTACGATCCGGGGATTTACGTTGGTATCCGTCACCGCCGGAGAGGTATCCATATGGGAAATGAAGCCAAGTACCGGAGCTTTCTCGCAGCCTGCGGATGCCGGAATTGTGGCATAGACATAACAGTGCTCCTTGTCATAAGTGATCTCTGCGGCCCCCATGGCCTCCAGTTCGCTCACCAGCTGTCTGGCCAGATCATGTTGTTTCATGGTACTGGGGATGGTGGTGCTTTCTTCACTGGACTGGGTATCGATCTTTACATATCGTAAAAAATTTTCAATGGTCTTGTCCATAATCTCACTCCTTAACTTATACACCAGCTCGCTTAAAAGCTCGATGATGTACATTCGCCAAATACAGATCCTTGTGCAAGCACAAGCCTGTACCTGGCTCATCGTATACACAAATACAACTGTCCTCTCTTACGCTCTTATAAACGCGGACAGCTGTATCTTATTTATCATATCATGGTGTCGGCAACCCTTCAATCATTAATTTCAAATTTTATATTTCTCGGAAATTATATTTCCGTATTTCCCGACAGATCCCTCTTGACAGCATCAGTACCGCCAGCAGATTCGGTACTGCCATCAGTCCGTTACAAATATCCGAAAAATCCCACACCGCTTCCAGCGAGCAGACCGCTCCCAAAAAAGTGACCAGTCCATAGCCCAGGCGATACCACTGGGTTCGGTCACAGCCGCCCGTCAGATACTCAAAAGCTTTCTCCCCCTGATATTCCCAGGCGATAATCGTGGCAAATGCAAACAGTACAATGGAGATTGTGAGCATCCATTCCCCTGTTCTGCCGAAAGTATCTGAAAAAACAGCGATCATGAGGGCTGTACCGTTCAGGACTTCTCCCCGGGGGTCCCTCTGCCCCAGCATTCCACTGGCCGCAATGGCAAGCCCCGTCAGAGAGCAGATCACAATGGTATCAATAAAGACACCCGTCATGCTGATATATCCCTGATGCACCGCATCTGACGTATCTGCGGCAGCAGCACTGATTCCCGCCGCCCCCAGTCCCGCTTCATTTGAGAAAACACCTCTGGAGACCCCATAGCGCATCGCCATTCTTCCGGAATGGGCGATTCCGTTTTCCACTGCAAGCATCGTCCCTGCCGCCCCTCCTGTCATAGCCTCCGGGCAGAAAGCTCCCCACAGGATCTGCACCACACCGGCGGGAAGATTCTTAAAATGGGTAAAGATCACCATTCCCGTTCCAAACAGATAAAACACTGCCATACAGGGCACCAGATATTCCGTCACCTTCGCAATGGTTCCTATCCCTCCCAGAATCACCAGAATCGTAAGCAGACTTAACACAATTCCCGTGACTGTCTGTTTTACCTGAAACGTCACCGAAAGTGCCTCCGCAATAGAATTTCCCTGTGTCATATTTCCCATGCCGAAGGAAGCCAGCACAGCAAATGTTGCAAACAGCATGGCGAGGATCCTGCCTGCTGTTTTCTGTGGGAATGCATTTTGCAGTACATACATCGGACCGCCTGCCGGTTCCCCCTTTTGGTTTTTGACACGATACCTGACACACAGTGTGCTTTCTACCAGTTTGGTCGACAGCCCGATGATCCCGGACAGTAACATCCAGAACAGAGCACCCGGCCCTCCCAGTACCATGGCAGTGGCTACCCCTACAATATTTCCCGTTCCAATGGTGGCCGCCAGTTCCGTGGTCAGGGAAGAAAACGAAGATACTCCCCTGCCCTCTGTTCCCTTCCGGCTTTCCGGCAAAAACACACGCCTGAGTGCAGCAGGCAGATTCTTCAAGGGAAGGAATCGTAAGCTAAGCATCAGATAACAGCCGGTTCCCAGCAACAAAAAAATAAGCCAGGGTCCCCATACGATCCGGTCTGTCTGCTGTAAAAAGCCTGTTACCTCTGTGATCATAAAAAGTCTGTCTCCCTGACATATTTTTCTAAACTATATTCTTTATTTTTCTATTTTATACATTGATATCACTGTCCGGCTGCTTTTCCGGATTCCTGCATTTCCGGAATGTATTTACTGGCTATCCGGCAGAAACCCCGGGATTTTTTCTGCGATCTCACGGATCCCGAACAGATATCCGATACCTTTCTCCAGTTGTCCTTCGGAAGCATTGAGCAGGGTTGCGGTCAGATGCAGCTTATGCTCTCCATATGCAAGATCACACGAATACTCACCGTTGTCGTTTTCCATGGTCGTCCGGTCCTCCGCTTCTATTCCAGCCTTTATTTCAGCTTCTTTATCCCACATGATCTGTGCATTGGTATCATAAGGCGCCTCTCCCTCGATTTCAATATAGGTCCCGGAATTATAATCATGCAGATAAGACTGCATATAATCGGTGATAAAATAATAAGGGGCATCCGCACCGATATCATCCCAGGTGACAGGTTCTGTCTCATCTTCTAGCACAACCTTCATAGCATAGAGTGTTCCGGTCTCGGAATCCACGACACACTCTATACTGACTCCCGTAACCTCCTCTTCCTTCATGCGCATACAGATGTCATAGGCCATGATCGCGACTCCGTCCGACAGCTTTTCATCATACAAAATATATCGTTTGATGGAAATATGATCTGTATCCATATTTTTGAAAAAATAATCCTCCGGGATCACACCCATATCCTGAAAAGTGTAATTCCATTCCGTATTTAAAATATATTCATCGATCAGACTATATATTTCACCATCCGTTGCAGCTTCATAATCCTGTTCAGAGATATAGTACTGTTTTCCCAAAGCGATACCGTCTGCCAGATTTTGAAGTCTGCGCACAGTGTCTGTCTCATACTCTTCCTTCCAGACGGTATAATCCGTTCCTGTATTTGATATACTGACTGACCTGGTCAGTCAGTATATCAAATACAGGAACGGATTATACCGTCTGCAATCGTAACAGCCCTTCCGGCCCTGCGAATGCAAATACGATCAGCACAAACAGTCCACCCATACATAGTAGGAAATTGCGCCGGTTCTTATTCTCCTGTTTTTTCATATTCCGCCTTTTGCTCCCCTGTTGCTTTTATTTTTTACAGCCTGCATTTTCCCGGGAAAATATAACCGTATTACCGTGCCTTCTCCAAGCTTGCTGTCGATTTTAAGTTCCCCCTGATGCAGGGTAATGATTTTCTGGCAGAGAGCCATTCCGATTCCGGCGCCGCCTTCTTTGCGGGACCTGGACTTATCTACCATATAGAAAGCTTCCGTGATCCGTGCGATCTCTTCCTGCGGAATTCCTCTTCCGTTGTCCACAACTTTTATTTCATACCCTTGTGGAAGTTTTCTTCCCTTCATAAGAATAAATCCGCCCTCTTCCACTGCCTTCACGGCATTGTCCAACAGATTATATAACAGTGACAGTAACAGATCCCGGTCTCCCCAGATCACTCCTTTTTCCAGATTGATCTTCCCACGAATTCCTTTCCGCTCAAAAGGAATCCGCATAGTATCCCGGATATTTTCTTCCAGATCCCTGGTAAGTATTCTTTTAAATTCCATCTCCTGTCTGTCCATTCCTACCAGCTCCAGTAATTTATGGGACAGACTCTCCAGACGTTTCCCCTGACTGAAAATATAATACGTGGCCTCCCCCCGTTCCTGTTCCGTCAGTTCATAAGAATTCAACATATCTGCATAGCCGATGATGGAGGTCAGCGGTGTCTTCAGTTCATGGGCAAATGCCGCTGTAAAGTCCTCCTTCTGTTTCGCTTCCAGCTCTTTTTCTTCCATCTGGTGCATCAGGCGGTCCGTCATCCGGTTAAAGCTGCGGGATAACTCTCCGATCTCATCTGTGCCCTGATAGACAGCTCTCTTCTCAAAATCCCCTCCTGCAATCCTTCCCGCAGTGCGGTTTAACTGCTCTATGGGGCGGGTCAGATATCTGGACAGCAAAAAAGCTGCCAGACCACCGATCACCAACAGACCTGCCAGCGCAATACCATATTGCCGCATCATACTACTCCGTTCTTCATAAATGCCGCTCAGATCCTTCAGGATCCCTAGATATACCGTATCTGCCGAATCCGTCGCCTGATCTGTGATGATGCTGAGCAGATAATAACACGTTCCTACCTTGCGG
>OGOA01001624.1_pt1 | contig 10450 bp, 8 predicted proteins | sample 1573621 | NCBI WGS metagenome assembly OGOA01 (sample SAMEA2581917, study PRJEB24529) | metagenome | biome: Human gut stool | place: China | collected 2011
TGTGTGATATCGCCGCCGGCAACACCACCACTATGGAAGGTTCTCATGGTCAGCTGTGTACCAGGCTCACCGATAGACTGTGCAGCGATGATACCAACTGCTTCACCTACCTGTACGGCTTCACCGGTTGCCATGTTGGCACCGTAACATTTTGCACAGATACCAACGTGTGAACGGCAGGTCAGGATCGTACGGATCTTCACTTCCTCAATGGGCTCACCCTGTGCATTGACACCAACACTTAAGATCTTGGCAGCACGGCTGGGGGTGATCATGTGGTTGTGCTTAACGATCAACTGTCCGTCTTTATCATAAATATCCTCGCAGGAATATCTTCCTGTGATTCTATCTTTCAGGCCTTCAATGGTCTCTTTGCCATCCATGAATGCCTTGACTACCATACCAGGGATCTCAGCCTGACCCTCACAGCAGTCTACTTCACGGATAGAAAGTTCCTGAGATACGTCCACCATTCGTCTGGTCAGATAACCGGAGTCTGCGGTACGCAGAGCGGTATCGGACATACCTTTTCGTGCACCATGTGCGGACATGAAGTATTCCAGTACGTCCAGACCTTCACGGAAGTTTGACTTAATGGGCAGCTCGATGGTTCTACCTGTAGTATCAGCCATCAGTCCACGCATACCTGCCAGCTGTTTGATCTGCTGACTGGAACCACGCGCACCGGAGTCTGCCATCATGAAAATGTTGTTGTATTTATCCAGACCGGACAGCAGTACGTCGGTCAGCTCTTTATCGGTCTCGTTCCAGGTCTCTACAACGGCACGATAACGCTCTTCCTCGGTGATCAGACCACGTCTGAAGTTGCTTGCGATCTTGTCTACGGTAGCCTGTGCAGCTGCCAGCATTTCACCCTTCTTCTCAGGGACGGTCATATCGGAAATGGATACGGTCATAGCAGCTCTGGTAGAGTACTTGTAACCGATAGCCTTAACATCATCCAGTACCTCTGCGGTCTTGGATGCTCCGTGGGTATTGATGACCTTCTCCAGGATCTGCTTCAACTGCTTCTTGCCTACGTGGAAGTCTACTTCCAGCTTCAGGAAGTTCTCGGGATCGCTTCTGTCTACGAATCCCAGATCCTGAGGCAGGATCTCATTGAAGATGAAACGTCCCAGAGTGGACTCTACCGTACCGGTAATGGTCTCGCCCTCTGCATTTACCTTGTGCATACGCACATGGATGCGGGAATGTAAGGTCAGCGCCTGGTTCTCATATGCCAGGATTGCTTCGTTTACGCTCTTGAAATACTTACCTTCACCGATTGCACCGGGTCTCTCCTGGGTCAGATAGTAGATACCAAGTACCATATCCTGGGAAGGAACGGCTACGGGTCCACCATCGGAAGGCTTCAGTAAGTTGTTGGGAGACAGCAGCAGGAAACGACACTCTGCCTGTGCCTCCTGGGACAGAGGAAGATGTACAGCCATCTGGTCTCCATCGAAGTCTGCGTTGAATGCGGTACATACCAGGGGATGCAGCTTGATTGCCTTACCTTCTACCAGGATCGGCTCAAATGCCTGAATACCCAGTCTGTGCAGTGTCGGCGCACGGTTCAGCATAACAGGATGTTCCTTGATAACCTCTTCCAGCACATCCCATACCTGTGTATCCAGCTTTTCTACCAGCTTCTTCGCATTCTTGATGTTCTGGCTGATTCCCTTGGCTACCAGTTCTTTCATTACGAAAGGCTTGAACAGTTCGATTGCCATTTCCTTCGGCAGACCACACTGATAGATCTTCAGTTCCGGTCCAACGACGATAACGGAACGTCCGGAGTAATCTACACGCTTACCTAACAGGTTCTGACGGAAACGACCGGTCTTACCCTTTAACATATCGGACAGAGACTTCAGTGCTCTGTTACCGGGGCCGGTAACAGGACGTCCGCGTCTGCCGTTATCGATCAGAGCATCTACCGCTTCCTGCAACATTCTCTTCTCGTTACGAACAATGATATCAGGAGCACCAAGCTCTAACAGTCTCTTCAGACGGTTATTACGGTTGATGATCCTTCTGTACAGATCATTCAGATCGGAGGTAGCAAAACGTCCGCCATCCAGCTGTACCATAGGACGCAGATCGGGAGGAATGACAGGAACCACATCCATGATCATCCACTCCGGCTTATTACCGGACTCACGGAAAGCTTCTACAACTTCCAGTCTCTTAATGATACGTGCACGCTTCTGACCGGAGGACTCCTTCAGACCGGTCTTCAGCTCTACTGCCTCTTTTTCCAGGTCAATGGCCTGCAGCAGCTCTTTGATAGCCTCTGCACCCATGCCTACACGGAACTTGTTGCCCCAGGTCTCTCTTGCATCCTGATATTCCTTCTCGGACAGCACTGCCTTGTATTCAAGGTTCGTGGTTCCCGGATCCAGAACGATATAGGAAGCGAAGTACAGAACCTTCTCCAGGATTCTGGGAGACAGATCCAGGATCAGGCCCATGCGGCTGGGGATACCTTTGAAATACCAGATATGGGATACGGGAGCTGCAAGCTCGATATGTCCCATACGCTCTCTACGTACGCTGGCTTTGGTAACTTCTACACCACAACGGTCGCAGACAACGCCCTTATATCTGATCTTTTTATATTTACCGCAATGACATTCCCAGTCTTTGCTGGGTCCAAAGATTCTCTCACAGAACAGACCGTCTCTTTCAGGCTTCAGTGTTCTATAGTTGATTGTCTCGGGCTTTAATACCTCACCATGGGACCACTCCCGGATTTTCTCCGGGGAAGCTAATCCAATCTTGATGGCATCAAATGTCATAGGCTGATAGGTTGTTTCATTTTTTGTTTCTGACATTAATGGCACTCCCTTCTATACAAAGCATTAAAATTCATCATCACTGCCGTCAAAGCTATCATCGGTGTAATCATCGTCAACGTAATCGTCGTCCTCAGAGTTCACCAGCTCACCATTGTCATCAAATTCCTGTGACTGATAGCCCATCTCGCCAAGGGAGCTCTTATCGTAATCGTCATCGTACTTACGATCACCTTCCATCTCATAACGGTAATCGGTATCACCGTAATCGACAGTCTCCATGATCTCAACCTCGGTCTGATCCTCACGCAGCACTCTGACATCCAGCCCCAGTGCCTGCAGTTCCTTTAACAGAACCTTGAAGGACTCGGGGATACCGGGCTCAGGGATATTGTCTCCCTTGATGATTGCTTCGTAAGTCTTCACACGTCCGATCACATCATCGGACTTCACAGTCAGAATCTCCTGCAGGGTGTAGGATGCGCCATACGCCTCCAGAGCCCATACTTCCATCTCTCCGAAACGCTGGCCGCCGAACTGGGCTTTACCACCCAGAGGCTGCTGTGTTACCAGGGAGTACGGTCCGGTAGAACGCGCATGGATCTTATCATCTACCAGATGATGCAGTTTCAGGTAATGCATGTGTCCGATCGTTACAGGGCCATCAAAGTATTCACCGGTTCTACCGTCACGAAGACGTACCTTACCGTCTCTGGAAATGGGAACACCCTTCCATACTCCTCTGTGATCTCTGTTCTCAGACAGATACTGCATAACCTCAGGAAGAAGCTCTTCACCATGCTTGCTGGTAAAGGTCTCTCCTGCCCAGGGCTTACCGTCTGCGGTAGTTTCCTGTCCCTTTTCTTTCCACTCTGCACTTTCTGCATCGTCGAAAGGAAGGTTTACATAATCGTTGGCAAGATCCAACGTATCCATAATATCTTTCTCGTTCGCACCATCGAAGACAGGTGTTGCCACATTGAATCCCAGAGCCTTGGCAGCCAGGGAAAGGTGGATCTCCAGGACCTGTCCGATATTCATACGGGAAGGTACGCCCAAAGGATTCAATACGATTTGAACCGGCTCTCCGCTTGGCAGGAACGGCATATCTTCACGCGGCATGATGCGGGAAACTACACCCTTATTACCATGGCGGCCTGCCATCTTATCGCCTTCAGAAATCTTACGTTTTTGCGCGATATGCACACGAACTTGTTCATTTACACCAGGCGGCAGCTCATCGCCGTTTTCACGGGTAAATACTTTAACGCTGACAATTTTACCAGCTTCGCCATGTGGCACACGCAGCGAGCTATCACGAACTTCGCGAGCTTTTTCACCAAAGATGGCTCTCAGCAAACGTTCTTCTGCAGTCAGCTCAGTTTCACCTTTCGGCGTAACCTTACCAACAAGGATATCGCCAGGACGTACTTCTGCGCCGATACGGATAATCCCACGTTCATCAAGATCTTTCAATGCTTCTTCGGAAACGTTGGGAATATCACGGGTAATTTCTTCCTGGCCAAGCTTAGTATCACGGGCATCACAATCATATTCTTCGATATGGATAGATGTAAAGATATCCGCTTTGACCAGATCTTCGCTCAGCAAAATAGCATCCTCGTAGTTATAGCCTTCCCACGGCATATAAGCAACAATTACATTGTGTCCAAGCGCCAATTCACCATGATCAGTCGCCGGGCCATCTGCCAGCACCTGCTTCTCAACTACTTTATCGCCTTTATTGACGATAGGACGCTGATTGACACAAGTTCCCTGATTAGAACGCTTAAATTTTAAAAGTTCATAAACATCAACACTGCCATCTTCTGCACGTACACGGATTTCATTGCCAACAACACGCTCAACAATACCCGCACGTTTAGCAAGTACGCATACGCCAGAGTCAACGGCGACCTTATATTCCATACCGGTACCAACAACAGGCGACTGCGTACACAAAAGCGGCACAGCCTGACGCTGCATATTAGCACCCATCAATGCGCGGTTCGCATCGTCGTTTTCCAAGAACGGTATCAGCGCCGTAGCAATAGATACAACCTGTTTCGGAGAAACGTCCATATAGTCAACCTGATTCGGAGGCAAAGACAAAACTTCATTCAGATAACGTGCCGTAACACGTTCACCCAAGAAATAACCGTTTTCATCAAGCGGTTCATTGGCCTGGGCACAAATATATTCGTCCTCTTCATCAGCCGTCAGATAAACGATTTCGTCAGTAACACGTCCCTCTTCTTTATCAACCTTACGATATGGAGTTTCCATAAAACCATATTTATTGATAATAGCAAAGGTAGACAAAGAACCTATAAGTCCAATATTAGGACCTTCAGGCGTTTCGATAGGACACATACGACCATAATGTGAATGATGTACGTCACGTACTTCATAACCGGCGCGTTCGCGGCTCAAACCACCAGGACCAAGTGCAGACAGACGCCTTTTATGTGTTAACTCAGCTAACGGGTTATTCTGATCCATAAACTGAGACAACTGACTGCTGCCAAAGAATTCTTTAATTGCCGCAACAACAGGACGAATATTAATCAAAGCCTGCGGTGTGATTACATCTACGTCTTGGATAGTCATGCGCTCTTTAACAACACGTTCCATACGGGCTAAACCGATCCGGAATTGATTTTGTAATAATTCTCCGACACTACGTACACGACGGTTACCCAAATGGTCAATATCGTCGCCTGTACCTAAACCATCCATCAGGTTGAGCAGATAACCAAAAGATGCCAAAACGTCTTCTACGGTTACAGTACGGTGTTTTTCGGGAATATCAGCAGTACAGATTAATTTCAGTACTTGTTCTTTTACGCGGATGAAAACCTCTTTCAATCCTACGCCGCTGAAAATTTCACTTTGCTCGATGATATCGATAGCTTTATCATCAATTCTAGTACCTGCCGGCAGAATAATTTCTCCGGTAGAAGTATCAACAAGCGGTGCGTCAAGAACCTTATCCAGCAAACGACGGCGCCAGCCCAATTTTTTATTGAGTTTATAACGACCTACACTGGCAAGATCATAGCGCTTATTATCAAAAAATGTAGCTTCAATCAACTGCGTAGAATTTTCCAAAGTAGGCGGTTCGCCTGGACGCAGTTTCTTATAAATCTCAATTAAAGCTTCTTCGCGATTGGTAGTTGCATCACGTTCCAAAGTTGCCAAAACGGAAGGATGCTCACCGAACAATGCCAAAATCTCAGCATTGCTGGATAAACCCAAAGCACGCAGTAAAACCGTAGCAGGTAATTTCCTGGTGCGATCTACACGAGCATAAATAACATCATTAACATCTGTTTCAAATTCAATCCAGGCACCACGGTTTGGAATAACAGTAGTACCATACATTTTTTTACCACTGGGATCCATGGATACATTGTAGTAGAACGAACCAGCTGGCTGACAATAACACGTTCAGCACCGTTGATAATAAAAGTACCGGTTTCAGTCATCAGTGGAAAATCACCCATGAAAACTTTAGATTCTTTGATCTCGCCGGTGTCTTTGTAAAGCAAGCGAACGTTTACGTTTAATGGTGCCGAGTAAGAAGCATCACGCTCTTTACATTCTTCAACGCTATATTTAGGATCCCCTAACGTAAAGCCCTCAAACGAAAGTTCTAAATTACCTGTAAAATCCTTGATCGGAGAAATGTCATGAAAAATTTCGCAAAGACCTTCTCGCATGAACCACTCATACGATTTTCTTTGGATGTCAATCAAATGAGGCATTGGTAATACTTCATTGATTCTGGCATAACTGTACCGAGTCCTATCGCCTACGGGAACCGGTTTAAACATGTAATCCCTCACCCCTTCATATTTTGTCAGGCAGGCCAAACTCAGCCCGTTTCACGAATGACAAAAAAAGCAAGGTTCCAGATTGTCTCAAGGACCTTGCGTATTGTCTTCGATGAACGAACTTCATCTTTACCGTATGAGCAGTACACGATTCCCAACCACTGAGCCATCGTGACCGTTATCAAAATACCTGCAATTCATTTATTTACTGTAGTTTATTATGATATCACAAAGTTTTTCTATTGTCAATAGTAAGTAATAAAATAAAAAAATAAGCTTCCTGCAAAACAGGAAGCTTATTAAAGTTCTAATTGAAATTATTTCAATTCTACGGAAGCGCCAGCTTCTTCAAGTTTAGCTTTCAAAGCGTCAGCGTCAGCTTTGGAGATTTTTTCTTTAACAGCTTTAGGAGCGCCGTCAACGATTTCTTTTGCTTCTTTCAGGCCAAGACCAGTTGCTTCACGAACAACTTTGATAACGTTGATTTTGCCAGCGCCAGCGGAAGTCAAAACTACGTCAAATTCAGTTTTTTCTTCAGCAGCAGCAGCGCCGCCAGCAGCAGGAGCAGCAGCTACAGCTACAGGAGCAGCAGCGGATACGCCGAATTTTTCTTCCAGAGCTTTTACCAATTCGGAAAGTTCGAGTACGGTCATAGATTCAATAGCTTCGATGATTTGTTCTTTGTTCATTATATATACCTCCATAAATTCAAATGTTTTATTTTTTGTTTTAACTTGCTTGGTTAGACACACTGCTTATGCGGACTCTTTTTGCTGACGAACAGCCTCGAGTGCATAAACAACGTTGCGGATAGTACCTTGCAGTACATTGACAAAACCGCTGATTGGAGCATTCATGCTGCCCAGCATTTTTGCAATGAGGACTTCTTTCGGCGGAAGTTCTGCCAAAGCTTTAATTGCAGCTTCGTCGATAACTTGACCGTCGAGTACACCAGCTTTGATAGTCAGAGCTTTGTTTTCTTTTGCGAAATCGCAAATAATTTTTGCTACAGCAACGGGATCTTCAGGAGCAACTGCAATTGCAGTGTTTTTCTCCAATACAGGCTCTAAACCTTCGATGCCGGCTTCATTTGCAGCAATACGCAGCATTGTATTTTTTACAACGCCATATTTGACGCCAGCTTCGCGCATTTTGCGGCGAAATGCTGTATCCTGAGCTACGGTCAAACCGCAAAAATCAACCAGAATAGTGCACTTGGAAGCTGTCAGCAATTCTTTGATCTCAGCAACTTTAGCTGCTTTTTCAGGTCTAATAACTGCCATGCATCACACCTCCTTCTTAAAAAATGATTTTATAAAATCAAAAAGACCTCTCGGCCTAAGCCGGAGGTCGCGAAGGTCTATCTTCATCGTCTCCAGCCTCGGCAGGTGTATTTCTACTTATGCGTTACCGCACCTGCTGTCTATGGCCCGATTATCTTCTGATTTATAAAGTTGTTACTACATCAAAAATCTTATTTGTCGCTGTTAGCTTTCAAAACGTCAATTTTTACGCCAGGGCCCATAGTGGTAGATACAGTTATAGATTTAATATACTGACCTTTTGCACCAGACGGTTTTACTTTGATCAGAGTATCGACCAAAGTGATGTAGTTTTCCAACAGTTGTTGTTCGGTAAAAGAAGCCTTACCAATAGGAGCTTGAACATTACCAGCTTTATCAGTACGATATTCGATTTTACCGGCTTTAATTTCGTTGATAGCACGTGTTACATCCATAGTAACTGTACCAACCTTCGGGTTAGGCATCAAGCCTTTAGGACCGAGGATTTTACCCAAACGGCCTACAACACCCATCATATCAGGAGTTGCAACGCAGACTTCGAAATCAGTCCAGCCGCCTTGGATTTTAGCAACCAATTCTTCGCCGCCTACATAGTCAGCACCAGCTGCTTCTGCTTCCTGAACTTTAGCGCCTTTAGCAAATACTAAAACAGATTTAGATTTGCCAGTGCCATGAGGAAGAACTAGAGCACCACGAACTTGTTGGTCAGCGTATTTAGGATTTACGCCTAATTTGAAAGCAACTTCTACAGTGCTGTCAAATTTAGTAACAGAAGTTTTTTTAACTAATTCTACTGCTTCTTTAGGAGCATAGAATTTGTCGGCTTCGATAAGTTTCAAAGCGTCTTGATATTTTTTACCAAATTTTGCCATTAAACTTTCCTCCTTGTGGTACAAACGGATAATTCCTCCCACATAAATAGTCGACTATAAATCAGTCAACGATGGTTATACCCATGCTGCGCGCAGTACCTTCTACCATTCTCATAGCAGCTTCGATATCAGCAGCATTCAGGTCAGCCATTTTAGCTTCAGCGATTTCGCGAACTTTATCGCGGCTCAATTGAGCAACTTTCTTTTTGTTTGGTTCGCCGGAACCTTTTTCCAGACCAGCAGCTTTTTTAAGCAAAACCGGTGCCGGCGGAGTTTTTGTAATGAAAGTAAAGGAACGATCTTCAAATACGGTAATTTCTACCGGAATGATCAAACCTGCTTGTTGAGCAGTACGTTCATTGAACTCCTTAACAAAAGCCATGATGTTTACACCAGCTTGGCCAAGTGCAGGGCCTACAGGAGGAGCCGGAGTAGCTTTACCAGCCGGTACCTGTAATTTTACCATTTTTACGACTTTTTTCGGCATTTATTACACCTCCTTATTATTCAGCTTCTTCAACCTGAGTAAAATCAATCTCAACAGGTGTTTCGCGTCCGAACATGCTAACCAGAACTTTCAGTTTACCACGTTCTTCATTGATTTCAGAAACGCTGCCGACACAGCCGGCAAACGGACCAGTTTTCAAACGAACCATCTGTTGTAATTGTAAATCAATTTTGGGGCGGCTTTCTTCTACGCCCATGGAGCGCATGATCTGTTTGACTTCTTCATCAGTCAAAGGAATCGGTTTAGTACCGGAACCGACAAAGCCGGTCACACCCGGTGTATTACGCACAGCATACCAAGAGCGATCATTTACAATCATCTCTACAAGCACATAACCAGGAAAAACCTTTCTCTGGACGCTGCGTTTTTTACCGTCTTTTACTTCAACCTCATTTTCCATAGGTATCACAATACGGAAAATTTCATTTTCCATACCCAAGGAATGAACTTTACGTTCCAGATTTGCGCTTACCTTATTCTCATAACCGGAATAAGTGTGGATTACATACCAACGTTTTTCTGATTCCATATTAATGATAGGGAAGCTTCCCTTTCCTCCTTACGCAGCCTTATTGCAAAATCAAGCGAAAAACAACATTGAAGAAGGAATCAATGACCCAAATCAATGCTGCACAAATAACAACCGCAATCAAAACCACTGCAGTATTAGCAATAAGCTCTTGTTTGGTAGGCCAGGTTACTTTTTTCAGTTCTACTTTAGTTTCACGCATAAAGCGTGTAATACCGCCTGCGTTCTTCACACCCGTAGTTTCCGGAACGGCCATTTTTTCACATCCTTGCTTGAATACCTGATACTAAATCACACGTTAACAAAAATTATTTAGTTTCTTTATGTAAAGTGTGTTTTTTGCAGAACTTGCAATATTTATTCAGTTCGATACGATCAGGATCGTTCTTTTTGTTTTTGTTGGTTTGATAGTTGCGTTGTTTGCACTCAGTGCAAGCCATGGTAACTAAACTGCGCATATTTAACACCTCTCTTACTCATAGATTACCAATCACAAAATTTCACTAATATAGAGTACCACAGTTAACACTCTATGTCAACAAACTTTCAAAAATATGCTAAGACCGGTCTATGTCGGACCGGTCTTAGCAGAAAACCAAGTTA
>OGOA01001627.1_pt1 | contig 10433 bp, 6 predicted proteins | sample 1573621 | NCBI WGS metagenome assembly OGOA01 (sample SAMEA2581917, study PRJEB24529) | metagenome | biome: Human gut stool | place: China | collected 2011
GACGAAGGACGGACAATGGGCCCAACGTAGGTATCCCCGAACTGCGCCGCGGTTTTGCGGACTGGTACAAAAAATGGTACGGTGTAGCATTGAATCCCAACACAGAGATACAACCGCTCATCGGCTCCAAAGAAGGCATCCTGCACGTGACGCTGGCCTTTGTCAACCCCGGTGAACAAGTATTGGTTCCCAATCCCGGCTATCCCACCTATACTTCATTAAGCAAGATTCTGGGTGCCGAGGTCGTGAACTATAACTTGAAAGAAGAAAACGGCTGGATGCCCGACTTCGACGAGCTGGAACGGATGGACATGAGCCGTGTAAAACTGATGTGGACCAACTATCCCAATATGCCCACCGGGGCGAACGCAACACCGGAACTGTACCGGAAACTGGTGGACTTCGCACGCCGCAAGGACATCGTCATCGTAAACGACAACCCCTACAGTTTCATCCTGAACGAACATCCCATCAGCATCCTCAGCATTCCGGGTGCCAAAGAGTGCTGCATAGAATTCAATTCCATGAGCAAAAGCCACAATATGCCGGGATGGCGTATCGGCATGCTTGCCTCGAATGCCGACTTCGTGCAATGGATATTGAAAGTAAAGAGCAACATCGACAGCGGTATGTTCCGTGCCATGCAACTGGCAGCCGCCACTGCCCTGGAAGCAGAGCAAGACTGGTATGACGGCAACAACGCGAATTACCGCAACCGCCGTCAGTTGGCAGGAGAAATCATGCATACCCTGGGTTGCACCTACGACGAAAACCAGGTAGGCATGTTCCTCTGGGGCAAGATACCCGACAGCTGTACAGACGTGGAAGAACTGACTGAACACGTGCTGCATAAAGCCAGAGTGTTCATTACTCCCGGATTTATCTTCGGAAGTAACGGGAAACGGTATATCCGCATCTCCCTCTGCTGTAAGGACAATAAACTGGCAGAAGCATTGAAGCGTATCAAGGACATGAAATAAATGCTTACAAGTAAGAGATGAACACCCTAAAGCCGGAATCCCGTTTACTAAAACTCCACCGGAGATTTACTAAAACGGGAGGAACGATTTAGTAAATCTTCTCCGACGTTTTACTAAATCTCCGGGACCTTGCTCAGAAGGTCTTCTGAAAGGGGGGGAAACGTCACAAGGAAGAAAAAGCATAATTAAAGAATATTATTAAACAAATAAAGAATATGGAACTCGAATTAGAACCTATCACATTACCTGGTGTTGAAGACAAACGCCCTATGGTAATAGCCGGCCCCTGCAGTGCCGAAACCGAAGAACAAGTAATGAGCACCGCCAAACAATTGGCAGACAAAGGCCTCAAGCTATTCCGTGCCGGCATCTGGAAACCGCGCACCAAACCGGGCGGCTTCGAAGGAGTAGGCGTAGACGGCCTTGCATGGCTGAAGGAGGTAAAGAAAGAAACCGGCATGTACGTTTCAACAGAAGTTGCTACCGCCAAACATGTATACGAATGCCTGAAAGCCGGAATTGACCTTCTTTGGGTAGGTGCACGTACCACCGCCAATCCTTTCGCCGTACAGGAAATTGCCGATGCACTGAAAGGCGTAGATATCCCGGTACTGGTGAAGAATCCGGTAAATCCTGACCTGGAGCTGTGGATTGGAGCTTTGGAACGTATCAACAATGCAGGCTTGAAACGCCTGGGTGCCATCCACCGCGGATTCAGCAGCTATGACAAAAAGCTCTACCGTAACTTGCCCCAATGGCATATCCCCATTGAGCTGCGCCGCCGAATTCCCAACCTTCCTATTATCTGTGACCCCAGCCACATAGGTGGAAAGCGCGAACTGGTTGCTCCACTCTGCCAGCAAGCTATGGATTTGGGCTTCAACGGACTGATTATCGAGAGCCACTGCAACCCGGACTGTGCCTGGAGCGATGCAGCCCAGCAAGTCACCCCGGATGTGCTGGATTACATCCTCAACCTGCTGGTCATCCGCAAGGAAACACAAAGCACCGAGAACCTCAGCGAATTGCGCAAGCAGATAGACGAATGCGACAACAATCTTATTCAGGAGCTGGCCAAACGGATGCGTGTGGCACGTGAAATCGGTACATACAAAAAAGAGCATGACATGACCATCCTGCAAACCGGACGCTACAACGAAATCCTCGAGAAACGCGGCTCGCAAGGCGCATTGTGTGGCATGGATGCTGAATTCATCAAAAAGGTATTTGAGGCGATACACGAAGAGAGTGTAAGACAGCAGATGGAAATTATAAATAAGTAATTGGCACATTAAACATCATGAGAATATTAATACTTGGAGCCGGGAAAATGGGCTCTTTCTTCACAGACATCCTGAGTTTCCAGCATGAGACGGCTGTGTTCGACGTCAATCCGCACCAACTGCGTTTTGTCTACAACACCTACCGCTTCACCACACTGGAAGAAATCAAGGACTTCGAGCCGGAGCTGGTCATCAATGCCGTTACGGTGAAATACACGCTGGACGCTTTCCGCCAAGTGCTGCCTGTACTGCCCAAAGACTGCATTATCAGCGACATCGCTTCGGTAAAGACCGGATTGAAGAAATTCTACGATGAAAGCGGCTTCCGCTACGTGTCGACGCATCCTATGTTCGGTCCCACTTTTGCCAGCCTCAACAATCTGAATACGGAGAATGCCATCATCATCAGCGAAGGCGACCACTTGGGGAAAATCTTCTTCAAGGACCTCTACCAGACCATGAAGCTGAACATCTTTGAATATACCTTCGACGAGCATGATGAGACTGTGGCATACTCCTTATCCATTCCGTTTGTATCCACTTTCGTGTTTGCAGCGGTAATGAAACACCAGGAAGCTCCGGGCACCACCTTCAAAAAGCACATGGCCATTGCCAAAGGCCTGCTGAGTGAAGACGACTACCTGCTCCAGGAAATTCTCTTCAATCCGCGCACCCCCTCACAAGTGGAGAACATCCGCCTGGAACTGAAGAACCTGCTGGAAATCATCAGCAATAAGGATGCAGAAGGCATGAAGAAGTATCTGACTAAAATCAGGGAAAAGATTAGATAAACAATCAACAAGTGTGTGCCTCGATGCCAAGGTACACACTTTTATCCCAACTAAACACCCCGGATGAAAAAGACAGTCACCACCTCAGGCTATCCGTCGAAGTAGCCCTTTGAAGAGGTGCATGAATCACCGGAAATCCTAACAGTTGACACTAAAAGACAAAAAAATGTCTCCGGTACCATTTTCAAAAGCGGGTGCAAAAATATCACTTTTTTCAAGATGAAAATATCCTTTTTATCTTTTTATTACAATCTGCCAACTTCCTTTTCTATCTCCTCTCACCCTTGTACTCACTTGCTAGACAACACAAAACAGATATATAAAATAATAATTACATTAAACTTCCAGTGTATAGAATAAAAAGACGCCGTTAATTATTTTTAATTTTAGCAACTATATTTTACGATTAAAATACATTTGTATTATTTTTGTATAAATAACACGTGGCAATTAAATTGCCATTAGACAATATACTACTTGAAAAATCAGGTTATGAAAATTTTTCTAGATAAAAGATGCATAATCAATTTATGTTTCCTTTTTTTATATTTAAGTTCGGCTTTTGCCACAGCAACCATAGTCGGCAAACACCGCAGATTACTTATTATAAACTCGTACAATGAAAGCGCACCCTGGAGCCAAGAACTTATAACTCCCATCCTGCTGCAAACATCTCCTATAGAGGACATCACAGCCGATGTAGTACACATGAACGGGACGTTCATTCGTAATGACTCATTGTATATCCGGATGGAGAATGGCATTTTCGAACGTTTCCAGGATAAGAAACCCGATTATCTTGTACTTCTCGGCAACATGGCTTTTACTTTAAGGGAACGTATTTTGAGTGAGTGGGGAAATATTCCAATAGTATTGATCGGCAACGAAGACACGTATGCTCCACGGGAATATTATTTCACCGGACGTCCTATACACATTTCCAATGCCATCACATCTCCTCTGGTTGACCTGCAGCCGCAATACAACTTTACTTTTATCGAAACGCCGTATATGTACAAAGAGACCATCGACATGATGGTACAGATGCTGCCAAAAATGAAAACGATTGTATTCGCAGCAGATGAACTCTATCATAACCAAGACTTGGACCGGCTTATTCATGCCTATATAACGTCAAAGTATCCAAACCTCCACTATGAACGCTTAATAGGTAATGAAAGAAACCAAAACGAATTACAGGCATATCTGCTAAATGATGAACCGGAGACGGGTATGCTATTTTCCACATGGTTTTACGAGCGTAAGAATCTACTCGGTTTTCCTACACTCATCAGTGGAGACTTTCAGTTAGTTGCATCATCGCCTCAACCCGTATTTGCATTAAGGAATGCCTATGTGGGTAAAGAGGGGTTTGCGGGAGGATATTTCTATGACCGCATGGAAGTGCAAAACGCGCTTTCTTCAGCCCTCAAACAGATATTTGCAGGAGAGGATGCACGGAATATCCCATTTACATATAGCAAGAAATCCTATCCCTTCATCAACTACCAGCAACTGCAGATGGACGGTCTGGACACCACACTCTGTCCTAAAGACTCGGTATTCATCAATAAACCGCTTACATTCTGGCAGAAGTATCAATGGTGGATTATTTGCGGAGTAGTGTTGATACTCTCACTACTTATCATAGCTTTAGTCATTTACCGGTTCCAGCAAAAGAAAATCACCTTGCTAAGTGCCCATGATACCCTTTTACGTAATATGCCGATATCTTATACTCAAATAGAGGTTTTCTTCGACAAAACGGGACAGATAGCAGATATGAGCTATCGATGCGGCAATATTATTTTCAACGACCAGTTTACGCCAACTACCGATGGTTCACAAAAAAATGCCTTCTCCCAAATAGAGCACCTGACACATTTCATGGAAATGGTATTCCAAGAAAAGCAAACGGTAACATTTACTCATTACTTCAAACAAACAAACAGCTTTTACGAATTCATTCTTTGCCCGGCATCCCAAAAACACACTTTGGATGTCTTTGCCGTAGATATTACAGCGCGCAAAGATGCCGAAAACACATTGCGAGAGATTAATAAAAAACTGGAAATGACATTGGGCATAGCACGCATCATACCATGGCGCTGGGATTTAAAGGAGGGTCTGATTTATTGCGAAGCACAAAAGATATTAGACCACATGAACTTTACAAAGGAGAAGAACTCTACAGTCCAAGTAGATATTATCAAGGCGTCAGAATATTTCCGAAAGATACACCCGGAAGACTTCGAACGTATGCACCATGTACATGAAAATCTCATTTCAGGCAAGTTGCAGCATATCAAAGAAGAATATCGTATCATCACCGAAGTAGAAGGGCGAAAAATAACAGATTGGATGGAAACCAACGCAGTAATTGACCAGCGCGACAAGAACGGCTATCCAATATCGCTTGTCGGCTCCCTTTTACTGATAACAGAACGCAAGAGGCAAGAAGAAGCGCTTATCCGAGCACGAGAAAAAGCCCAAGAATCCGACCGGCTGAAATCTGCATTTCTAGCCAATATGAGCCACGAGATACGTACCCCCTTGAATGCCATCGTAGGATTCTCCAGCCTGCTGACTGCAACCGAAAACGAAACCGAACGCAAAGAGTTCATCAGTATCATAGAAACCAACAACCAGTTGCTATTGCAACTGGTAAGTGACATCCTGGATCTTTCAAAAATAGAAGCAAATACACTGGAATTCAATTATCAGAATGTCGACTTAAATCAGTTGGCAAAAGATGTGGAAAACACTGTACGAGGCAGACTGCAAACAGGTGTTGCCCTACAATTCGTTCCTGAAGTACCAGTTTGTTATGTACAGACAGAACATAACCGTCTCTCTCAAGTCCTCATCAACCTGCTGGTCAACGCTGCAAAATTCACAGAGAAAGGTGAGATTATGTTTGGATACAAAATCCGTGGAGAAGAACTCTATTTCTACGTAAAAGATACGGGCATAGGCATATCACTAGAGAATCAGAAGAAAATATTTGAACGGTTTACCAAAGTAAACACCTTTATACAAGGAACGGGATTAGGGCTCTCAATATGCAAAAACATTGTCACAAAAATGAAAGGACGCATCGGAGTAGAATCCGAAGGAGAAGGTAAAGGAAGTACTTTCTGGTTTACAATACCTTATAAACCGAAAGAGGCCCAAAAGGAAAATAATCTAACTTTAATGCCTCTTCTGAACGAGAGAAGCAAGGAAAAGCCTATAATCCTGATAGCAGAGGACAACGAAAGCAACTATATGCTGTTCAAGTCTATCCTACAGAAAGATTATGAGTTGGTTCATGCTTGGGATGGGGAGGAAGCCGTGGAACTCCATCAGAAGTTTCATCCGCATGTGGTCATCATGGACATCAATATGCCTAAAATGGATGGATATGAAGCTACTCGCGAAATACGTAAAGTATCCAAAACGGTACCTATCATTGCAGTAACGGCATACTCCTTTGCTTCGGACAAAGAAAAGATTATGCAGAATGGCTTTAACGGATATATGTCCAAGCCGGTTGACATACAAAGATTGAAAGAAAAACTCGACTATACAATCCACGGGAATTTTATGATGATGTAGAGTTCCGGTCTGCTCTTTCCTATATGATATTTTTTGATTATCCAAGAAATATCATGTACTTTTGCACAAGTTAGAAAAGAGACAATGATAGACCAACCCACCATAGACCGCATACTTGATGCCGCACAGATATACGATGTCGTATCAGACTTTGTCACCCTGCGCAAACGCGGTGTGAACTATGTAGGTCTGTGCCCTTTCCACGATGACAAAACCCCTTCCTTCTATGTATCCCCCGCCAAAGGGCTCTGCAAGTGTTTTGCCTGCGGAAAAGGAGGAAATGCAGTGCATTTCATCATGGAGCACGAACAGATGTCTTATCCCGAGGCGCTGAAATATCTCGCAAAAAAATACGGCATTGAAATCAAAGAACGCGAACTATCCAGCGAGGAGAAGATAGCACAGGGTGAACGGGAAAGCCTCTTCATTGTGAACAACTTTGCCCGTGACTACTTCCAGAATATCCTAAAGAACCACGTAGACGGACGGAGTATCGGCATGGCCTATTTCCGCAGCCGCGGCTTCCGGGATGACATCATCGAGAAGTTCCAGTTGGGCTATTGTACCGAGAGCCACGATGCCCTTGCCCAGGAAGCTTTGAAGAAAGGCTATAAAAAGGATTATCTTGTCAAGACCGGCCTCTGCTACGAGACGGACGACCACCGACTGCGAGACCGCTTCTGGGGGCGCGTCATCTTTCCGGTACACACTCTCTCCGGCAAGGTGGTGGCTTTTGGGGGACGTGTGCTTGCCGGCGCCACCAAAGGCGTCAAGGTGAAGTACGTCAACTCGCCTGAATCGGAGATTTACCATAAAAGCAATGAACTGTACGGCATATATTTTGCCAAACAAGCCATTGTGAAACAAGACCGTTGTTTTCTGGTCGAAGGTTATACAGACGTCATTTCCATGCACCAATCGGGCATAGAGAATGTGGTTGCCTCTTCGGGCACAGCATTGACATCCGGACAAATCCGGATGATTCATCGTTTCACCAACAATATGACAGTGCTCTACGACGGTGACGCTGCCGGTATAAAGGCCTCTATCCGAGGTATTGATATGTTGCTGGAAGAAGGCATGAACGTCAAAGTCTGCCTCCTGCCCGATGGTGACGACCCGGACTCCTTTGCACGCAAACACAATGCGACGGAGTTCCAGGCCTTCATACAAGAGAATGAAACGGACTTTATCCGCTTCAAAACCAATCTGTTGCTGGAAGATGCTGGAAAAGACCCCATCAAGCGTGCCGAGCTTATCGGAAACCTTGTGCAGAGCATTTCCATCATTCCCGAAGCCATTGTGCGTGATGTCTATATCAAGGAGTGCGCCCAATTATTGCACGTAGAAGATAAACTGCTGGTTTCTGAGGTTGCCAAGCGTCGCGAAAAGCAAGCCGAGCAACAAGCTGAGCGAGCAGAACGTGAGCGTCGGTCGGCCAATGCCGCAAGAGCCAATGCAGAAACGGGGGGCAATGGCAGTCATACTGCAGCTACCACCCCCGACGCACAACAAGCTGGCTATCCGTCCCAATCACTGCCTGCCGGTCTCCCTTCCGAAACACCTCCACCTTTTCCACCCGAGGAAGAATATGTATCCTTCATCCCGCAGGAGGGCAAGGAGGGCCAGGAGTTCTATAAATACGAACGACTTATTCTGAAGATGGTAGTGCTCTATGGTGAGCGGGTGATGTGCAATGTCACCAATGAAGAGGGGCAGGAAACCCCTATCACTGTAACTGAATATATAGTCAATGATTTAAAAGAAGACGAACTTGCCTTCCACAATCCGCTTCACCGGCAAATCCTGACAGAGGCTGCCGAACGTATCCACAATGAGGGTTTTACCGCCGAACGGTATTTTGTGGCGCATCCCGACCCCGTCATCAGCAAGCTGAGTGTGGAGCTTATCAGCAACCGCTATCAGTTAAGGAAATCACAGATAGAACAAATGGTAACGGACGAAGAACGCCTCTATGAGCTAATTCCACGGTTAATGATAAACTTCAAATATGCCATCGTCTGCGAAGAATTGAAGCATACCCTATTTGCGTTACAGAACCCTGCCATAGCCAATGATGAAACCCAGTGTAACAGCATCATGGAGCGCTACAACGAATTGAACAAAGTAAAAAGCATCATGGCAAAGCGGCTGGGAGACAGAGTCATCCTGAATTTTTAAATTCAATTCGGGGAGTTCTCCGTCAAGAATTATGCCTGATTAAATTCATAAATTCCTCGCGAGTCTTCGCTTGGTTGAATGCTCCGGTAAAATCGGATGTAGTGGTAATGGAGTTCTGTTTCTCTACTCCGCGCATCTGCATGCACATGTGTTTGGCTTCCACAACAACCATAACCCCCAGCGGATTCAGCGTCTCCTGAATACACTCTTTTATTTGGAGAGTCATACGTTCCTGCACTTGCAGGCGGTGAGAGAAAATATCCACTACGCGGGCTATCTTGCTCAGTCCGGTAATGTAGCCGTTAGGAATATATGCCACATGTGCCTTTCCGTAGAAGGGAAGCATGTGATGTTCGCAAAGCGAGAAGAAGTCAATGTCTTTCACAATCACCATCTGACTGTATTCCTCTTGAAATTTGGCCGAACGGAGTACCTCGTGCGGGTCCATATGATACCCTTTCGTCAACGACAACATGGCCTTCGCCACCCGTTCAGGTGTCTTCTGCAAACCTTCACGTCCGGCATCTTCACCCAACAGAGTAAGGATGCGGTGATAATGTTCCTTCAATTCATCTAATGAAGGAGATACAATTTCTTCTTTTCCTAACATGATAATTCTTTATAAGGGGATGTTTATCTGCTCTTTCACGATAGAAACTTCCTTGAATACACCAGTAGCCCGCAACTGACGCATCATGGCATCCGCTTCTTCGATACTGCGGAAATCTCCTGCACGGCACAGCCAACGAGGGGGATTGAAAGAGGTATAAACTGTAAGTTCGGGAAAATGTTCCTTGATGCGGGTAGCTACCGCATAAGCTTCGTTCTTGGCCTGACGGGTATTATTCCCTGCATAAACTTGTATGCGGTAACCCGAACTTTTAATCACTTTCTGCTCATCCGAACCGGCAGGAACATACTCCGAACCTATCAATGCCGCAATGCGTGCATCTTGATGGATAGTCACCTTGCCTTGTCCCGGCACATTACGTTCCAGGCTTTTCACAATATTATTCTGCGCTACAGAAATCGTTGCAAAAGCGAAACATGCAACTAAAAGTAAACCAAGCTTTTTCATGAGTCAATATCTTTATATAACGGAAAATGGAAAGCTGAAAATGGAAAACAGTTATGCAGATACGACATGCAATCCATTTTCAACTTTCAGCTTTCAACTATTTAATTAAAGGCATCGATGATACCCTTGAAGTCAGAAACCTTCAAGGCAGCACCACCAATCAGACCGCCGTCAACATCCGGGTTGGCAAACAGTTCCTTTGCATTAGAAGGCTTACAGCTGCCACCATAAAGGATAGAGCAGTTGTCAGCAATTTCCTTACCATACTTTTCAGCAATCAAGGAACGGATGAAAGCGTGGATTTCCTGTGCTTGTTCTGCAGTAGCAGTCTTACCGGTACCGATAGCCCAAACCGGCTCGTAAGCCAAAATAATCTTAGAGAAATCTTCGGCAGACAAAGAGAATACAGAAGCCAGCTGAGCGGCTACCACTTCATTCTGCTTGTTTGCTTCACGTTCTTCCAATACCTCACCGATACAGAAAATCGGAGTCAGACCGTTAGCCAAAGCCAATTTTACTTTTT